>Ga0335083_10001041_pt1 | contig 39024 bp, 30 predicted proteins | sample Lox_Sample_42_FD_206716 | JGI IMG/M metagenome (GOLD analysis project Ga0335083, IMG submission 206716) | Soil microbial communities from Loxahatchee National Wildlife Refuge, Florida, United States - Lox_Sample_4.2 | ecosystem: Environmental > Terrestrial > Soil > Wetlands | place: USA...
ACCATCGCCTTGAAGCACCTGAACGACGAGCCCCAGCCTCCACGGGCGCTGGCGCCCCACCTCGAGCCCCAATGGGACGACGCCATCCTCGGCTGCATGCAAAAACTGCCGGGCGACAGGTTCCAGTCCGCGGCCGAGATAAAGGATGCGCTGGCAAAGGATGGCGTAAGGCCACACGGGCGGGTTGCAAGACGGGGCGCCGCCCGAAGGATCAAACCACGGTTGATTGTACTTGCTGGAGTGCTTGCCACGGCGCTTATTCTCGTCAGCATCTTGCTCGTTCCGGCGATTCGGGAGCGTGTGAGGGGTGTGCTGTTTCCCAAGAGCAAGGAAGGCACAGCCTTAGCGGCGAACCGCGCCGCCTATGAAGACTATTTAGCTGGAGTCGGCTACTTCCAACGGTACGACAAGAACGGCTATATAGAGAATGCAATCACTGCGCTTGAAAAGGCGGTCAAGACCGACCCCTACTTCGCGGTTGGCTTTGCTCGTCTTGCCGAGGTCTACGCAATGAGGTATCGCCTGGAGAATAATCCTGAATGGCTCGAAAAAGCTGAATGGAACGCCCGGCGAGCAGCCGAGCTGGACAATCGAGCCTCTGCAACCCACGTCGCGCTGGGGCAGGTCCATGAGATGAGAAGAGATTATGATCTCGCTACCGACGAGTTCCAGCGCGCCATAAGTCTTGATCCGAGGGATGCTGATGCGGTTGAAGGTATGGCCGAAACCTACAAGAATGCCGGACGCAACACGGACGCGGAGGCGGCCTATATCAAAGCCACAGCGCTCCGCCCGGATGACTGGAGAGGGTACAACGATCTTGGCATTTTGTATGAGAGCATAAACCGCCCACAGGATGCGATCGCTCAGTATAACCGTGCTCTGCAGCTAACTCCTGACAATTCTTGGGCTTACACGAATCTCGCCATAGCATATATGGATTTTAATGACCCGAAGATGACCACGGAAGCTGAAAAGGCATTGAAAAAATCAATTGCGATAAACCCAACTTTTGGCGCCTACTCAAACCTCGCGTTCCTATATGCGGATCAACACCGGTTTCGCGAGTCTGTGGCTGCAAGCCTGGAGGCAGTAAATCTCAATCCTAATAATCGCGACGTCTGGGTTAACCTGGCCGATGCTTACGAATGGTTAAAGGATGATGAAAACGCGCGAATCGCCCGCAGAAAGGCAATCCCACTCTTGGAAAGTGCCGTTAAGCCGGGCTCTCGGGATGCCCGTGGTCAGGCAACGCTGGCAGTCCTGTACGCCAAAGAAGGTTCTCGGAGCAAAGCTATTGACAGCATTCAAAATTCACTTGCTTTATCTCCAGAAGATCAGTATGTTTCTGCACAAGTTGCAGATGCTTATGAGTTACTGGGGAACCGCAGAGAAGCTATACGATACCTCGAGAAAGCAGTTGCTCAGGGATGGACCCGAGAGCTGCTCAATGAGGATCCATACATCCAGGGAGTACTATCCGACCCAAGCTTTAGAATGCCGGGCACTTGATTTAGCGTAGCTGATATTTTCAGCGTAGGAGAAACTTGTGGCAAGAATTCCGATGCCTCCGCCAGCCGTGGCTGAACGACACCATAAATATTGTTTGCCTTTTGGTGAAGACTTGTACATAGATTTCATAGCCACAGGATATTTTGGCCCCGTAGAGGATGGGATCTTCAATCCCGACATCCCTGCAGGGCTATTTCCGGCGGGTTCGAGTATAGGTCCATTTAAGGCAAGGCATAACAACACCGAGGTTGACTTGGTCTTTATTGAACCGGGCCCTCCTGTCCTCGGGTTCCTCGAAACCGTGCAAATTAAGACTCGCTGTTAAAGTGATCGCGCGAGGGTCGAGGTTCGTTCAATGAGGATCCGGAGATCGAGGGGTACTGTCCGATCCGCGCTTTACTATCCCGGGCACGTGATTTGTGTTAGGTGATATTTCGAGCGAAGGAGAAACTTATGGCAAGAATTCCGATGCCTCCACCAGTGGCTTTGGCCGACCGAACGCATACGGATCATTACCCTGCCACGGAGCAGATCTACTTTGATTTTGGGGCCACAGGATATTTCTCACGTGTGGAAGATGCGAAGTTCAACCCCGATTTTCCCATGGGATTATTTTACAAAGGTTCAAGCATCGGCCCGTTTGTTGCAGGCAGTAGCAGTACGTCCGTAGACTTGGTCTTTATTGACCAGAGTACTGGGCTGGCATACATCGAAACCGTGAAGATACCTTAGCTTTAGCAACAGCTAATGTCGTGCGGCGGGCGGCAGAGGTTGTTGGCACAGGAGCGGTGGTGTGATTGAACCGCTGCTGACGAAAGCGCTGCAGCGACACAATCGCGGCTCAGAGGTAGACGTCAAAATCAGGTTCTGGCGAGGCGGTTGCTCTCCAGAACCTGTTTAGACGCTCAGGAGTGTTCCGGAGATCGGGTGCGGCGATCTCCGGAACGGCCGTAGCCTGAGAAAGCTCCTCCGAGCGGTTCGTCGTGCACCAGGTTGCGCGACGAGCTACCACAGAAGAGGTCCCTCTCAAGCACTCGGTCAGCCCTTCTTAGTGCAGATCGCTTTCTGCGCGGCGTCACCGACGTCTTCGACAATCTTCAAAATGAGTTTGACGATTGGGTTGGTGACGATCTTCAGAAGAGCGTCAATCGCGTCCTTTGCGCAAGGCCAGAACTTGCAGAAGAGGTCTTTGACGTCCTGCGGGGCTGCCGCAGCATCCGCCCGAAACTCCTTCTCAAGTTTGTCGAGGTCCCCTGCACTGAGTACGTTTGCCATGGTGTTCTCCTTTGATGGAGGCCTTGTGGCCTCTCACTCCATAAGGCGAAATTCCCACGCCAAAAGTGCAGGCCTATTCGATCGATCATTCGCAGTTAGCCACGAGCCATGCCATCGTGAGGTCTAGCCGGCGATGCCAGTCGATGAGGATATCTTTGGCAAAACAACTATCACCAGTAGCGTCAATAACCTCCAGATCGTAGCGTCCGGCCGGGATGCCGCTAATCGTACGGCAGGTTCCGTCCTCAACACCGTTGCCGCCAAGAGGGCCTGGGTCCGGGCCCGGGTCGGGATTGAAGCCCCAATAAACGCTGTCAACCGGCGATAAATGCATGTCGTAGATGTCAAGCCCCGTGTAGTTGCATATGGTCACGCTGTCGACGCTGTACTGCGCCGAGGCAGGAAGCGCGCTGGCCAGCAGTGCCACAACGGCTAAGCTCAGCGTCAAGATAGTTTTGCGGATTTTCGTATACACGTTCATTCTCCTTATTAGGTCGGGCCTCGTGGCCCCTCATCCTGTAAGGCGAATTTCGATAGGCAGAAGTGCAACCGGACTCACCGCGGGAACCCAGCCCCAGCTCTGAAACTCACGTACAAAAGAAATCAGGTTCTGGAAAGGCGGTTACCTCTCCAGAACCTGTTGAGAGCCCTCGTAGTGTCCCATGGATCACTCGCAGTTATCCACGAACCACCCCAGGGTGAGGTTGAAGTCACGATTCTGGTAGATGGGGACATCGCTGACCTCACAACCGTCACCGTCGGAATCCACAAAGAGCAGATCGTAACGCCCAGAAGCGATGCCGGTGATGGTAAAGGAACTTCCGCTCGAGAAGACCCCGTTTCCAAGAAGGTCACGGTGCCAGGTGTCGTCATCCACGGAGGACAACCGCACCTCGTAGATGCTGTATCCCGTGTTGTTCTCCATCCTGAGAGAGTGGCTGGACTGCGCGGCCACTGGAAGCGCGCTGGCCAGCAGCGCCAGAACGGCGAAGCTTAGGGCCAGGATAGATTTGCGAATTTTCGTCTGCATTTTCATTCTCCTTTATTGGATTGGGCCTCATGGCCTTTCATCTCATTAGGCGAAATTCACGGGTCAAAGGTGCAGCACGGGGCGCCGCAGATATCGGTACCGCCCATTTCTTATAACGATGGGGATCCGGTCCTTGTCCGGCGCCTCAGCGCCTCGTAAACGGATCGGAGAAAGAAACAGCCGTAGGACCCTGAGATATGTCCTTGGGCATGCTAGATTTGGTGGGGAGGACCACCAGCATGGCTTCGACCTCCGCCGGCACTGCTTGGGTCACAAAGCTTCGCCAGCATCCCGAGCGCGCTGTTCCTGAGCGCGCGCAGGAGTTCCTCGGCCAGGGATATGTTGCCCATGTCGGCTTCGAGCAGGATGGCAAGCCCTACGTCATCCCGATGCTCTATCACTACGCCGCCGACCGTCCTGACCGTCTCTATCTGCACGGAGGCCTTGCCAGCCGCGTGCTGAAACACCTTGCCTCGGGCGTGCCGGTCTGCGTGACGGTGACGCAGCTCGACGGCCTGGTCTATTCGCGCGATGCCAATTATCACTCGGCCAACTACCGTTGCGTGATGTGCTTCGGCTGCGGCCGCCTGATGGAGGACGGGGCAGAGAAGCGCGCCATGTTCGAGGCCATGACCTCGCGCTACATTCCTGGACGCACCGCCGGCCGCGACTACGCGCCCGCTACGGAGCAGCAGCTCGCCACAACGGCCGTGATCGAAGTGCTGATCGAAGAGATGACCGCCAAGATGCGCGAAGGCGGTCCAAGAGGCCCCAACGACGCCGCCGAAGACGGCTTCGGGACGCGCGGCGTGGTGGAAATGCGTGCGAAGGGCGAATGAAGCACCGGTGCAGGTGCCGTCTGATTTCGACCGTATGCGAAAAACGAGCGGGAAGGAAGAAGATCGGCCTGGCCCGAAGGGCGGAAGCGAAGTTAGCCTCGGGCGTGAGCCCTGGGTGATCGTGACATAGAAATCCTGAGCCGGCTTCAGCCGGCGGCACTTACCCACCCAAGCAAAAGCAGCTTGAGTGGGGCACCACGGCAGGCAATCAAGGCAAGGAAATAAATCACCTAAGTACTGAATGGCAGCCCGTCAGTATTTCGGCACCGATGGGTCAATCTTGTCAGACCATGCCAGAATGCCGCCGGCCAGGTTCTTCACCTTGCTGAAGCCGGCCTGGCGAAGCAAGGTCACGGCCTTGGCGCTGCGAACGCCGCTGCGGCAGTGAGCCACGATCTCGCGGCTCGAATCCAGCTCGTTCATGCGCGCGGGCAGATCGCCGAGCGGGATGAGGTAGCCGCCCAGATTGCAGATCTGATACTCGTGAGGCTCACGAACGTCGAGGATGAAGATGTTGTCGCCGTGGTCGCGTCTGGCTTTCAGCTCTTCGGGCTGAATTTCCGGCACGCCAGTCCTGACGGGGGCTTCCTCACCGCGAATGCCACAGAACTGGTTGTAGTCGATGAGTTCGTGAACCGTAGGATTCGCGCCACAGACCGGGCAATCCGGATTCTTGCGCAGCCGCAACTCGCGGAAGCGCATGCCGAGCGCGTCCACCAGCAGCAGGCGGCCGATCAACGAATCGCCGGAGCCGAGGATCAGCTTGATGACTTCGGTAGCCTGGATGACTCCCAACAGTCCGGGAAGAATGCCCAGCACGCCGCCTTCGGCACACGACGGCACCAGTCCGGGCGGCGGCGGCTCGGGATAGAGGCAGCGATAGCATGGGCCATCCTGGGTGGCGAAGACGCTGGCCTGCCCTTCGAAGCGAAAGATGGAGGCGTACACATTGGGCTTGCCGCTCACCACGCAGGCGTCGTTTACCAGGTAGCGAGTAGGAAAGTTGTCAGTGCCGTCGGCGATGATGTCGAAGTCGCGAAAAATGTCGAGAGCGTTGCCGCTGGTCAGCCTGGTCTCAAACTTGCGAACGTTGACGAAAGGGTTGATAGCCGTCAGCTTCTCCGCTGCCGAATCAAGCTTGGGGCGCCCGACGTCGTTCACGGTATGAATGATCTGTCGCTGCAGGTTGGTGAAGTCCACGACATCGAAATCCACCAAGCCCAGCGTGCCCACGCCGGCCGCAGCCAGATAAAGCGTCAGCGGCGAGCCGAGCCCGCCGGCGCCGATGCACAGCACGCGCGCCGCCTTCAGCTTCTGCTGCCCCACCATGCCGACTTCGGGCATGATGAGATGACGCGAGTAACGCAGAATCTCATCGTTGCTCAGAGTCGCTGCCACAGGATTATCGATCGCAACGCCTCCGGCCACCGACGGCACAATCGAGACCGTATCGCCCTCCTGAACCGGGGTGTTTTCGAGCTGCAGATAACGAATGTCCTCGTCATTCACATAGACGTTGACAAAGCGTCGCAGCGTGCCGTCCTCGGCAAACAACTGCTTGCGCAACTCTGGGAACTGAGAAGTCAGCTCGCTGAACATCTCCGCAACCGTGCGCGCGGCCACCTCGACGCTGGATTGCTTGCCGGCATATTGCCGTAACGGAGTTGGTATCAACACTTTCATTGGTAGCTAAGATGCGAGCCCTGCGCCGGCGGATTCAGCGGGCGGCCGTCACTCAACCCTGATGTCCTCGTCTTCGAAGTGCTTGCTGTCGTCGTAGCCGGCCAGGTTGAAAGAGTTGGTTTCCGTAGCGCAGCCGTGCATCACACTGGTGATGACGTAGGAGCAGCCGGTCCAATGCGCCTCCGCAAGGTCGGTCAGCGACCAGCGAGCCGGATGATCAGGATGCGAATGGTAGAAGCCGATAATGTCCTTCGCCTGCGTGCGTGCATCCCGCTGGATGCGTACCAGTTCGCGCGGGTCAATTCCATAGCGGTTGCGCAACGAGTCGAGGCGCTCGTTCCGGCAGCGTACCACGGTTTGGACCTGCTTCCCACCATCGGCATCGATCTGCCCCAGCAACACGCCGCAGCATTCGTATGGATAAGTCTCTTCACCGTGGCAGCGAAGCTGTTCCCATTCTAATTTGCCAATCCTCAGCATCGCTATGCTAACAATAACTGCTCACCACCGAGGCACAGAGATCACCGAGTTCATCTCATTCAAGTTCTTCTCTGTGTCTCTGTGGTGAAAACCTACAGTCCGTCCCAGAAGCTCTCGCTCAGGTAGCGGTCGCCGGAATCGGGGAAGACGGTGACAATGACTGCGCCGGGTTCGGCTTGCTCGGATACGCGAAGGCTCGCAGCCATTGCTCCCGCCCCGGAAACGCCCGTCAGCAGGCCTTCTTCGCGGGCCAGTCGCTTCAGCACCGCATAAGCTTCTTCAGTGCTGACCCAAACCTCATCGTCGGCCACCGCGGGATCGTAAATCTTCGGCACGATGGAGCTGGCCATGTGCTTGGCGCCTTCGATGCCATGGAATGGCGAATCCGGCTGCACGGAGACGCAACGAATTGCAGGATTGAGCTCCTTCAGTTTCCGCGATGTGCCGATGAACGTGCCGCTGGTTCCGAGCATGGCGACGAAGTGGGTCACGCGGCCCTCGGTCTGCTCCCAGATTTCTTCGGCAGTCGTGCTGTAGTGCGCGCGCCAGTTGGCCTCGTTGGAATACTGATCGGCGTAGAAATATTTCCACGGCTGTGCCGCAGCAAGTTCATGCGCCTTGCGAATCGCGCCATCCGAGCCTTCCGCCGGGTCGGTGAAGACAATCTCTGCGCCAAAGGCATGAATGGTGCGCTTGCGCTCTTCCGATACGTTGCCAGGCACGCACAAAGTCACGGGAAAATCCTGCGCGGCTCCCAGCATGGCGTAGGCGATTCCAGTGTTGCCGCTGGTGGCATCCAGCAGTGTCTTGCCCCGGCCGAGTTGTCCGTCAGCGACCGCCGCAGCCACGATGTTCGCCGCCGGCCGGTCCTTGACGGAACCACCAGGATTCGCCCACTCAGCTTTGGCGTACACTTCAGCGTGCAGGTCCCGCGTGAGCCGCTCAAAGCGCAGCAGAGGCGTGTTGCCGATGCGCTGCAGCATGCTTTCGCCCAGCATGCGCGGCACAAACGCGAGTCTTCTGCTGACCTGGCTCATGGCTCCATTGGATGAAGCAGGAAGCCTGCGGGATGCGCACGCGAGAGCAGCCTGGAGTGCATTTGGCGAACGAAAAGTAGCGAGTGACTGCTATAATCCGCGCCAAGCCCATTACTCAGGTGGTCGGTCATGAAGTCGGTCCTCACGCCTTTGGAATTCCTGGCGCGCAGCGCTGCTGTCTATGGGTCGTGCGCGGCTGCAGTGGACGGCGACCGTCGTCTCACCTACGCCGAATTTCAGGGGCGGGTGCATGCGTTCGCTTCCGCACTTCAAGGGGCGGGAATCGCTCCTGGAGATCGCGTAGCCGTGCTGGCGCGCAACAGTCTGCTGGCGCTGGAGGCCCACTTCGCGGCCCCGCTCATCGGCGCCGTGCTGGTCATGCTCAACATTCGCCTGCAGAGCGCCGAGTTGGCGCAGATCCTCAACCACAGCGGCGCCAAGATCCTGATTGGCGATGATCTCGTCTTACCGCTGGTCGCGCTTGCCGGCGAGATGCCGCGACTCGAGCGCATTGTCATCAACTACGAAGAGTTCCTGGGCAAAGCGGACTCGGCTGTTGTGCCGCATGAGCCGGGCGAAGACGACGTCATCTCCATCAACTACACCAGCGGAACCACCGGCAATCCGAAAGGCGTGATGTACACGCATCGCGGCGGTTACATTAACGCCATCGGCGAGGTTGTCGAGCACGGCCTGACCAGCCGCTCCGTCTATCTCTGGACGCTGCCCATGTTCCACTGCAACGGATGGTGTTTCCCCTGGGCGGTCACGGCGGTCGGCGCTCGACATGTCTGTCTGCCCGAAGTCAACGCCGAGCGCGCGGTTGACCTCATCGAAAAGGAAGGCGTCACTCATCTGTGCGGCGCTCCCGTCGTCGTGCGAACGCTGACCGAACACTGCTCACGGCGCGGCATTCGCTTCCAGTCCGGACTGAGGATGGTGACCGCGGCCGCGCCCCCGCCGCCGGCTGTCATTCGGGCGGCAGAGGAGATCGGTATCGAAATCACGCACGTTTACGGTCTCACCGAAACCTACGGGCCACATTCGGTCTGCGCCTGGCATGCGGAGTGGGACTGCGAGCCGCTGCAGAAGAGGGCACAGCTCAAGGCACGGCAGGGCGTTCCTTACGTTGTCGCGGGTACTGACATGCGCGTCGTGGATGAAGACATGCACGACGTTCCCGCCGACGCGCAAACCATGGGCGAAGTGGTGATGCGCGGCAACAACGTCATGCTGGGGTATTACCGCGATCCCGATTCCACCGAAGCCGCCTTTCGGGGAGGCTGGTTTCACTCCGGCGATCTCGCGGTCATGCATTCTGACGGCTACATCGAAATCCGCGACCGCGCCAAGGACATCATCATCTCAGGTGGTGAGAATATTTCGTCGGTGGAAGTGGAACGCGTGTTGTACGAGCATCCCGCCGTTCTGGAAGCCGCCATCGTCGCGCAACGCGATGACAAGTGGGGCGAGGTGCCGCATGCCTACGTCCTGCTGAAAGAGGACGCCAGCGTTACGGCCGAAGAGCTGATCGAATTCTGCCGTTCCCGGCTGGCGCACTTCAAGTGTCCTAAGGCCGTGCACTTCGGGCCATTACCCAAGACATCCACCGGCAAGATTCGCAAGAACGTACTGCGCGCGCAGACACGCGCCGCCGCCGCGGCAGGAGGAGCCTAGTAGCTGCTTGCAAAATTTCATTCAGTGCATTGATCGGGTAGAGCGGCGCTTCAGCGCCGCGTCGAGCACGCCAACGGATTGGCAGCCGGGCTTTAGCCCGGCGGCACGGAGTCTGTCGTCGGCTGAAGCCGACCCGGACTCAAATGGGCGGCTTGGACCCGGGCGTGAAGGCCCGCCCTACCCGAGCCACTAATAACTACGCTGACCTAATACGAGGAGACACCAGTTCATGCCGTACCAGAGCATTTCATTCGAGACCGAAGGCCCGATCGCGGTTGTCACCCTCAACCGGCCACAGCGGCGCAATGCGCTTTCGCTGGAGCTGATGACGGAGCTCATCGTCTGCCTCAACGAAATCGGCCGCGACCGCTCGCTGCGCGCCGTGATTCTGGCCGCGGCGGGAAAAGTCTTCTGCTCCGGCCACGACCTCAGTGAGATGGTCGGTCGCGACCTCAACGACTACCGCGAGGTATTCGACGTCTGCACCGAGCTGATGACTCGCATCCAGTCCATCCCGCAGCCGGTCATCGCGCAGGTGCAGGGCATCGCCACCGCCGCCGGCTGCCAACTGGTGGCTACCTGCGATCTCGCCGTCGCATCCGACCAGGCGGGCTTTGCCACCCCCGGCGTCAAGATCGGTCTTTTCTGCACCACGCCGATGGTTGCCCTCAGCCGCGCCATTGGACGTAAGCGCGCCCTGCAGATGCTGATGACCGGCGACATGATTGACGCGCTCACCGCCGTGGAGTGGGGACTCATCAACATCGCCGTGCCGGCGTCGGAGCTGGAGCAGCAGACCCGCAAGCTGGCGACACGTATCGCCGAAGCCAGTTCGCTGACTGTCGCCTTGGGCAAGCAGGCGTTCTACACCCAGATTGACCTCGACCAGCCCAAGGCCTACGCCTACGCCAAGGAAGTGATGAGCATGAACTCTCTGGCTGCCGACGCGCAGGAAGGAATCTCCGCCTTCCTGGAGAAGCGGCAGGCATGCTGGGCAGGGAAATAGAGCAGGGGACGGCCATTCAGTGTCAGCCGTCACCGGGAGACCCAACGGCATTCATCTTTGGTAACCGGCATCGCGTGATGGTTGTCACAGCTTATGTCCCACAGCTCAGGGATGCTGTGCTGTCAGCCCTGGTTTCCCTTGCAGGAGGGAGTCATGTTCCCGTGGAGCCAGCTTTGCTCATGTTCCCGGTTGGCCAGGAAGCGTCGCTTTGTCCGGGAGATCGTCCGAACATTCTTTCGCGCCGGCTTAGTCCGGCTGGCGGCGCTTTCGTTATTGCTGGCGAGCCTGGCAAGCCAGCCACCGCGGGCTGGGGCGCAGGAAAAGGTCGCGCTCCGGCAGATGCCGGTGGCGGTGAGCAATGGCAAAGCCCAGATGCTCGGACCATACGATCCCGGCCAGAAGCTTCGACTCGTCTTCGGCCTGCGACCGCCTCATCTGCAGGAAGAGGAAGAGTTCCTGCGTCAGTTGCAGGACAGACATTCGCCGCTCTTTCACAAGTACCTGACCGCGGAGGAGTGGAACAACGGCTTCGCGCCGTCGGCGCCGGATGAGCAGGCAGTGGTTGATTGGGCAGCCAGTCAGGGACTGACCATTACCCAGCGCTATGCCAATCGGCTGCTGGTTGATGTGGAGGCTCCGGTCGCCATCATCCAGCAGGCGTTCAACATCGCGATCAACCGCTATCAGGTTGGCGACGCCACGTATTTCTCCAATGATCGCGATCCATCGGTTCCGGCTTCGCTGGCCGGAACGATTCACTCGCTGCTCGGGCTTAACAATTTCGAAGTTGCACACGCGGCCAGCAACATGAAGCCGATGCCGGGCCCTGATTACTCCCCGGGACCGGCCTACATGGTAGGGACGCATCTGCAAGGGGAGGGCAGTCGGAAGAAGCTCGATGTCACAATGCCGATCCTTGGGAATGACGGCCACTCCAGCCAACCCGACTACTACTTTGTGTACGACCCGGCAACCATCTACTCTTCGGGAGCCTATGATTATGTGCCGCTTCAATTCCTCGGTCATTGCTGCAATCCGTTGAACAACCCCGGTAATTCCCCGCCTGAGGCCTCGATTGCTATTGCCATCTGGAATGATTACAGTGACGCTGACTTGCAGCAATTCGCCTCCTATTTCCAGCTGGCCTACAACGTGCAGAGATATTTCATCGATGGAACGCCTCAGTGCTGCGGCGGCGAAACAACCCTAGATGTGGAGTGGACGACGGCGACCGCGAACAGCTTTGGTTCGCCGGCAAACACGGCTGAGGTCCACGTCTATGAAGGCGCCAACTCCCACTATTCGACCATGCTGGACGTAATCAATCGCGCCCTCAGCGATGGCCACGCGCGAGTGCTCAACATGAGCTGGGGAGGGGCTGAGCTTCAAGGAGTTTCGTCGGCGACGATGGATTCCTACCATGCGGTCTTCAACCAAATGGTCGGGCAAGGCTGGAGCCTGGTTGCGGCGGCCGGCGACAACGGAGCCACAACCGGCTGTGCCGATTACCTGGCACTGAGTTTCCCGGCGTCTGATCCCAACGTTACCGCCGGGGGCGGCACGACACTGACGATGGCGTATGGCTACAGCAACGAGACCACTTGGACCGGCGGGCCGTACGGCTGCTCCATGAACGACGGCGGCACCGGGGGCGGCTGCAGCGCTTACTTCTACGCTCCGCCCTATCAGACCAACCAGGCCTGCGGTGCGGGGAGCCGCAGCGTTCCAGACATCGCCCTCAATGCCGACACGGTAAACAGCCCGCAATATTTTGTCTTCGGTGGGCTGCAGGCCGGTGGAGGCACCAGCATCGTCGCGCCCGAGATTGCCGGGTTTGTCGCCCAGGAGAATGCCTATCTGTTGTACTTGCAGAGCATCGTCGGCAACACGTGTGGTGCTTCGGAGTCTTCACCTTGCGCCCCGATGGGGAACGCAAACTACTACATCTATGACGAAGGTATCAATCAACGCGCCCCGCATTACCCTTTCTATGATGTCACTACCGGCTGCAATAACAACGACATCAACCAGCTATACGGGCTCTATTACTTTTGCGCGACAGTTGGATATGATGGGGTCACAGGATGGGGTTCGGCCAACATGCTGCAGTTGGCATGGGCCGTCAATAACTACCTCGCGGGGGACGGAGCTGGACCTTATATAAGCTTCTCGGGTCCATTAACGAACCACTGGTACAACACAGATCAGACGCTGAGTTGGTCCATCTATGGCCAGACTTCAAACGGGCATCCCTCGAATGGTGTGGCAGGCTACAGCATCTATTGGAATTTTGATCCTGGCGATGCTTACAGCGAGCTGGCACCGAGCAACCAGTATTACTCTCTCAATTCGTTTTACACCGGTCCGCAGTACCCCAACAGCACCATGGGTTTCGTGCCGATAAGCCAAGGCGGGGAAGGTTGCAATAACGCCATCGTGCGTTCCTGGGACAATGCCGGCATGGCAACCGTCTCTAATTACGGTCCGGTCTGTTTTGACAATATTCCAGCCGCCACAAACGTCACCTTGCTCGGCGAAGGGCAGTACCCATATTACGTTGGACCAGTCACGGTGGTACTTACCGCAACGGATAACGCTAGCGGCGTGGCCAGTACGCTGTATCAGGTTGACTCCGGGAGCTGGCAGACTTACACCCGGGCATTTAATTTGGTTGTGCCCGGACAACACACGGTTAACTACTACAGCACCGATGTAGCCGGCAATGTCGAATTTACCCAATCCGTCACTCTCACCATCACCGGCAACAGCAGTTTCACGCTCACGGTCTCGACCACCGGCACCGGCAGTGGCCTGATCAGCAGCGGCGATGGAGATATTTATTGCGGAAGCATCTGCTCACACCTCTACTACGGCGGTTCCCAGGTAACGTTGACGGCGACGCCCGCGCAAGGTTCGGTGTTCACGGGCTGGAGCGGTTGTGATTCCAGTTCGGGGAACGTCTGCACCCTCACGGTCGACGATAACCGCACTGCGACCGCAATCTTCAGCCTTCCAACTCCGCTGCAGTTCGTCACCGTGACTCCCTGCCGCATCGCTGACACACGGCTGAAGGACGGACCCTTCGGTGGCCCTCCCATTAATGGCGGCGATTACCGGGACTATGTCATTGCACAGAGCGCTTGTGGAATTCCTTCGAATGCGGCCGCCTATTCGCTGAACATCACTGTCGTACCGCACGGGTATCTGGGATTCTTGACGGCATGGCCCAGCGGGCTGACGCGTCCGAACATCTCCACCCTCAATTCCTTCGATGGCCGGGTGAAGGCTGATGCTGCCATCGTCGCCGCAGGAGTCAACGGAGCGGTCAGCATCTACCTGACCGATACCGCCGATGTGATACTGGACATCGACGGATACTTCGTGCCGACGAGCAACTCCACACTGGCGTTCTACCCGCTGCCGCCCTGCCGCGTGGCCGACACCCGCATGAGCGACTTCCCCCAAGGTCTGGGCCCGCCCTACTTGAGCGGTGACATGGAGCGCGATTTCCCCATCCTGGAGAGTTCCTGCATTCCGACGGGCATTACCCCCACGGCGTATTCGTTCAACCTCACTGCCGTGCCCCACGGATCCTTGGGCTTTCTGACCGCGTGGGCCGCCGGCCAACATCAACCTCACGTGTCCACTCTGAACTCGTTCGGCGGACAAGTGGTGGCCAACGCCGCGATTGTGGCTGCCGGTACAGACGGTGAGATCAGCGCCTACGTCTCGGACGACACTGACCTGATTGTCGACATGAACGGCTATTTTGCTCCGCCCGGACAAGGCGGGTTGTCACTGTATCAGGTGGCGCCTTGCCGGGTGCTCGACACTCGCAAGGTGGGTAGCGGACAACCGTTTGTTGGCCAATTGACCGTGGATGTGGTGGACAGTGTTTGCGGGCCACCGGGTACGGCGCAGGCATACGTCTTCAATGCCACGGTGGTGCCCTCGGGTTATCTGGGCTACTTGGCCTTGTGGCCTGACGGCAGCCACCGACCGGGCGTCTCGACGCTGAACTCCTGGGACGGGGCGGTCACCTCGAACATGGCGATTGTACCGACTAACAACGGCAAGATTGACGCTTACGCTTCGGAGGCGACGCACCTGATTCTGGACATCGCCAGCTACTTCGCACCTTAGTGGGGGACAAATTTTGTCACAAACGTCTTGACACCATCCACCGGTCGCAATATGATGCAGCGCGTTTCTCTTCTTGACGAGAAGTTGACTGGCTCTCTCCCCATCAACATCTTGTTGAAACATGTGCGCAGCGCATGACGTCGCTGCGTTCGGTGGAGAATTCGCAAATGACCAATGGTCAAGAAAGGACCTGACAATGCCCGACGATAACCCGAATCCTAATCCTGCGCCGGCACCAGATGCTCCGTCCCCCTCTACCTCTACAACCACCGGGGGCTCGACATCGACACAGGCTCCGCCGCCCGCGCCTGCAAAATCCTAGCAGTTACTAACCAGCCGAATTACTGGCATCACGCCGCGCGAGCGGCGTGATGCGTTTGCATCCACGCAGCCGCCTCTTATCGTAGTGCGGCCAGGTATCGCAGGGCGCTGAGGCTGGGCAGGAAGAAGTATGCGCCGCCACGCACGGTGATGAACTGTGGCAGGCCGGTGATGCGGGTCCGCACCCCGGCTTCCTGCGGTATGGAGAAGGTGTCGGTAAAGGGGCATCCGGGGACGGGTTGCCGGTTGCCCAGAAGTGGGTCGCTCTCTTCGGTCATGGCGTTGAACTTCGTGGTCATCACCCATGCGTTCTGCACAAACTCAAACTGGCGCGAGATGTTGGCCGCAAGGCAGATGAAGTGAATGCCATGCTCACCGGGATCGGGCGAATCAGCGAGGGCCTGTTCGGGAGGCAAGTCGGGGCCGTACTCGCGGCCACGGCGGAGCAGGCGGTGAAAGCGGGTGGAGGCCATGATGTCGTCCCGGAATTTCTTGCTGCCGAATCCGAGGGTGTGGAGCAGCTTGCCGATGAGTCCGTTGGAGCCCGCGGGCAGGTCGGCATTGCGCGGGTTGGCGCGGCGGATGTGCGCGCCGAAGGGGCAGCGCGTGCCGGCGGCGTCGGAGTCATAGGTGAACTGGTTCTGCGCCGTCGTCTTCGGGTCGATCCCCTCGATGGGCTGCGTGTTCGAGGGCAGCAGCGGATCGCCGTTCATCCTGCGGCCCACCATATGCTCGGCCAGGTCCTGCCGGGCCTGCGCGTTGGAGTCGGCCTGCTTGTCGAGAAAGCGCCAGAAGCCACGCACGTCCTGCTGTAACTGCCGAAGCACCAGGTAGCTGCCGTTGCGCCCAAGGTCGCGCTTATGGGTGACGTCTTCCGCAAAAGGCAGAATGGAGCTCGACGGCAGGCCGGAATCGAGCAACGGCCGGTCGGTGTACTTGCCATATTCGTTGGGATAGCCGAGCAGGAACTCGCCGAGGGTAAGCAGGTTGGTGTACGTGAGCTGATCGCCGCCAGGGGAGCGCCGGCGGTCCCAGTCGAGAGACGGCTGACTGATGCCGTCGGCAAATCCGAATGGCTCCTGGTTTCGCAGGTCCGAGGTGGGCAGACAGGCCAGCACGGTGAACGCGGCATTCCACTGTGCGTCCTGCAGGTTTTCTGTCCAGCTCTCAAGCTGGCTAGGCTGGGCATAGAGCATCACCAGGACGTGCGGGACCTTGCCGGGGCCGCCCCATTGCCAGTATTGCGGGGCGCTGGCGCCGACGTCGCCGAGCCGGCGGGAGCGGCTCTCCTCCGTCATGCCGGCGAGGAATTCGTCGGAGAAGCCCGCGAGGATGTCCTCCGGCAGCCCCAGCGCCTGGAAGCCTTCGTGCGTAAAGGCCACATGCAGCGCGGTCTTGGGCGGCCCGTCAAGTTCAATGGCGGTAGTCACCGGCGCCATCGCCAGCCAGGACCGCGCTGCGGCAGCGTCGCGGATGTTGAGCAGCCAGAAGCAGGCTTCGGTGAGCTTGCCGTGCGCGAAGCGCAGCAGTCCCTGAATGTCGTTGTAGTCCACCGCTGGTGCGCTCATCGTGTCGCCTTTAGAACAGTTGCAGCCATTCCTGTAGCTCAGAGTCCGTCATGTACGGGTGATCGAGCCCCTCACGGATCAGTGTGTTGCGTTTCATGTCAAGGTTTCCGATGCCGGGAAAGGCGTTGTACCAGACCTCGGTAGCCAGCTCGTGCCGGCGAATGTAGTACTTGAATTTCTGCTCATCCTTGGCGCCATCCAGAATGAGCCAGTTGGTTGTGGGATAACCAATCCCGTTGCCGAAGACGAGGTTCAATCCGAAAGCAACCTTGTTGATGAAGTCGTCCATGTAGCTTTCGAGGCTTCCATCGTAGTTGCTGGCGAACAGCAGGCGCTTCCTGCCGTCGAGGAACACCCAGCGCGCAAAGTGAATGGTGGTCACACGAGCAAGCCGCCCGTGGTTGTAGATGTGGCGGGTGGTGTAGTTGACGAGCCAGAGAAAAAACACCAGCGCCCAGCGGCGGAACAGGCCGGGCTTGACGCTGCCCATGGCGGTGAACTGGTTGGCGATGTCATGGTCCTCCAGCGACGCGAGTGCGCGGGCGTGCGCGGGATCAATGCGCGGCGCGATCTCAGGGTCAGACTTTTCCCGGCGGCGGAGCTGAAAGAGGAAGAGTGGAAGATAGAGCGCCAGAAAAGGCAGAAGGGCCAGCAGTATCAGGGGCACCCCCACCAGGTGCAGAAAGTTGCCAACCTTCCAGCCGAACGGCGTTGGCGCGGGAGGCGTAAGCGTGATCCGGCCGGCCTGTTGCTCTCCAGAGACGAATCGCTTCAGCGTCTCGTAGATCTGTCGCGATGGCATGGCGCGCAGAGAAGCCACATTCTCCTGGATGAACTTTTCCAGTGCCTGGCGCAGCGCCTCTTCCTCGCGGACCTGCTGCGCAGTCCGGCCAATCCAGTTCACATAGATGGTGGCCGGGGACACGTTGTGGGCCTTGATCCAACCGGCGAGATCAGCGCCGGAAGTGAAGCCCTCACAGTAGGAAAAAATGCGTTTCAGGCCGTCACCGGCGCGCTGCACCAGGTCGGCAAGAAACGTATCGTAGGGGCCATCAAAGTCGCCTAGAAACGTGAGATAGGTAGGATAGTTGACTCGCGGCAGGTTGTACGCGGTGATGTCGTCCAGACTCAGGTCTTCGAGAACGACAATGCGCGCGTAGTGCAGGCGCGTCAGTTGAGCGAACGGAACGACCGCATTGTGCGGATCGACCACGCCCGGTTCGCGATTCATGGACGCCAGCAATTGACGCAGCTCGGCAGTTCGGCCGGCTGCGACCGGCGCCAGCACCATGAAGTTGGACTGAGGGGTCATGAGCTCGGAAACTGGAGCGCGAAGTGGATGTTCCGGGTCTTGTCCCAATACACCAAGCCCAGATACATTCCCGGCCCGATCTGACGGATCTCGTCGCGAATATGTTTGGCCAGCAGGGAGGTCTTGGAGTAGTCGAGCACGATGCACTCCTTGCCGTCGAACCAGCTCTTGTCCTTGTACACCTGGGCGACGATGGCGTTGATTCCGAAGGCGAGAATACGGTTAGTCAGCGTGCCATGCGCCGCGTCAAAGGTCTTCCCCTGCCAGCCGAAAATATTGATCAGGGCCGCAGTCTCATGGCTGAAGGGCGTGCCCGCCGCGATAATGGCCGTGCCCTGGGCCTCGCCGTTAGGGATGTCTCCCGCCGGACTGTTGGTAAAGAGATCGTCGAGTTCCTTCTGGGACATGGACAGAAGTTGTGCCGAAGTGTAGGCCATGCGTTTGACTGCCTCCGTGTTGCCGAGGTTCGCTGCCGGCTCGCCGTTGCCTGAGTTTGGGAAAGCGCCCCCGAGAATGTTGCCCACTATGGCGTCAGACGCGGCTTTTGTCAATGGCAAGAAGGTCTGGCGCTCGACCGCGCATCGGCATCCTTCCGATTATTCAAACACTTCGTCCCCCGTCGGTTCGTAATGCGGGATGTTGTTCATGCTGTGACGCAACTCCGACAACAACCAATACATTCGCTTGCGAGCGCGGCTCTGATTGCCTAACGGGCGATGCTCGGGGATGCAATGCCACGGGTTGTAGGAGAGCCGCTTCTCAAACTCGATCTGCGCCGGGGAGTTGAATTTCTGCCGCGGTATGTGCAACGTGGCCACCGATACGCGGGGCGACAGCCGCTCCGGCCAGAGCACCGCATTGTTCTCGAGGGGCATCAAGTGCGGGTCGGTCTGCAACTGCAAGCGAATGTCGAACTCGACAGCTTCCTCGTCAAGGGTGGCCACCATGGCATTGCGCAGGTAGTCGTCGGGAGGACGGAACGGGAGCCGCGGGATTCGCGTGCGCTTCTTGCGCATGGGCCACACCGAGTACTGCATCGCCTGGCCTTCGCCCAGCAGATACGGCACGCAACTGAAATACGGCGCCTCCAACGGGCTGCTCTGCGTCTTGATGTACAGCGACTGCATGATGAGGTCCAGGATGTGCGAGCGATGCAGGTTGACGAAGTAGAAGATCTGCGCGTTCTTGAGACTTTCAACCTGCAACTGCGCGTTCGCGTTGACATCCGGCGTCACGAAGGTTGGCGGCGAAACGCCGAACATATCCTGGGTGAACTTCTCATCGTCCATCAGCTTTGGGCCGGGAACGCCCATCAGCTTGATGCTGATGCTCATGAAACCAACATCGTCGATGTCCGGCGTGACGTAAGGACCCGGCCCGGAAAAACGTACCCAGGCGCGGAAGGTCTGTGGTTTTGCGTAAATGCCTTGGCGGAACTGCGGCGGAAGATTGTCGTGCACGATAAATTCTGCGCGCACAATGCCGTGCGTTTTGGTGTTCCCTCCGCGCTCGAACCCCCCGGGCTTCCATAGCAGGCGCATCTGTTTCTGGAAGCTGTCAATGATGGAGTCAACGTATTTCTCTTCGTCGGGAATCGTGCGTTCCTCGGCGATTTTCAGGCCTTCGTTGGGGCGCCGCATGTTGATCAAGGCTGTGGTCAGTCGCGCGAGTGGATCGCGAAGCACAGCATCAAAGGCCGGGCGGAAAAACGGATCGAAGCGCCGCTCCAGATGCACCAATGCGGTCGAAGTATTAGCGAGCCAGTTCAGGAACCCCGAACCGGTATTGGGAGGCGGCAGCGGACGGCTGATGTTGGAATCGGTTAAAGGCACGTAGCCACGCCCCCGGAGACCCTTATGGGCCCGCCTGCTATTCGTGACACTATGGATGCGAAGCCGTCGTTTGTCAACGGCACAAAGCTGGAAGTCCGACGGGTGTGGTTACCACGAATGTGGTTGTCTGCGGCCGGACCCTGGGCTGCTCGCGAATCTCCTAGCTCGCACGTCTTGCATCGGCTAGGATCACATCTGCGGCCTTCTCGCCAATCATGTAAACCGAGCTGACGATGAAGAAGCCTGGGATACGCGGGAACACTGACGCATCCACCACCCGCAAGCCCTTGGTGCCATGGACGCGGAAATTACCATCGAGCACTCCATTCTGCTCCCGCGGTCCAATGGCGCAACTGCAGGAGGCATGGTGGCCCCAGGCATGGTTGCGGACGAATTCGCGCAACTCGTCATCCGACTGAAGATGCGCGCCGGGCAGTTCTTCGCCGGCGATGAGTCCCTGCTGCATCAGCTTTGCCGTCAACCGGCGCACAAAGCGGATACCATCCACGACAGAGTCGAGGTCCTGGCCGTTGTCCGGGGTGCCTTCTTCGAAGTAGTGAAAGTTGACTTGCGGCACGTCGCGTGGATCGGCGGAGCGCAGAGTCACTTCCCCGGCGCGGTTGTTGGTGTGCGCCTTCAGGACCGCCCAGGTCAGGTAGTTCAGCTTGCTGGCGAAAAGATCGGAATAATTCGGAAAGTAGCCCTGGAAATCGCCCAGAAACGCGACACAGAAAAGGTCGGGGAGCGGGCGCTCAGGCGCGGAACGCTTGAACATCGCCAGCACTGCCCCATTCGTCATGTAAGGCCCGTTGCGCTCCACTTCCCATTGATGAAATTGTGGATCGGTGGTGTCGAACTTCGCGCCTTGAAAGATGTGCCACTCATCGAAGTTCATGCGGTTGACGATGCCGACCTCGTAGCGGTCTTGCAGGTTCTTGCCAACGCCGGGGAGCTCGACCTTCACTTCGATGCCGTGACGTTCGAGTTCCGCCGGCGGTCCAATACCGGAGAGCATCAGCAGTTGCGGCGTATTGAAGGCCCCTCCCGCGAGTATGACCTCGCGTGAGGCAAATAGACGTCGGGTCCCGGCAGAGCCAGCATTCGTATTCGCGTGGGCCCGGTAGAGCCGCTCGCCACTCAGGTATTCAACGCCGACCGCCCGATGGCTGTCATCGAGTAGCACCCGCGTAGCCAGGGCGTTGAGTTCGATCTTCAACCGGTCAGGGCGCTCCTTCGCGACGCCCAGGACCCGCTCGCGCGAGCCCACACGGGCGTGTTTGTATGTGGTTAAAGGCGTATAGCGCATACCGAAGGAGTTTTCCTTCACCGTGCGCCAGTCATTGGGATCGAGCTGGCTCTCCGCCAGCCACTCTATGCGCTCATCCAGATGTCCAATGTCCTTGAGCGCCTCCAGCGCGCTGTCGAAGATGGTCTCCAACAGATCGCGGTTCCCGAGGGAGATCATGGGGATCGCCTTCTCGGTACTGAGCCATCCTTTGAAGCCGTGACGCGTGGGATTGATGCCCAGTATCGAGAGCCAGCGATAAGGCCGGCGGTGGCGGCAATTTTCCAGGCGCTGGAAGTAACGGCGCATGTTATGCGCGTGCCACGAAGGATCACCGGTAAGTTCCGCAATGCCGTTCCAGTCGGCGTCGTGGGGATACACCAGAATCATGGCATTGTGAGCGGTACATCCGCCCAGCGTACCGGCGCGCGGATACAGCACACCATCAACGCGCTGGTTGTTCCATTCTTCGTGATACTTCGGGTCCTGACACTGCCGCTGGTCGTCAGCATAATGGCGCACCCAGAAGTCCCACTTGAGGGCCTCGTTCTCCGTTGCGAAAGGATGAAAGCACGGGACGTCGTAATCCGAAGGAAGGCGGTTCGCGCCGCCGTTTATCGCATTGCCGCCGTGCAGAGCCCTGGGATCGCCGCCCGCTTCCAGCAGCACCACCGAGCGTCCCGCCTCCGCGAGCCGCGCTGCCACCGTGCCGCCACCCGCGCCGGAGCCTACAACGATGTATTCGCAATCAGCCTGAGGTGTAGTGTCCAAGGTCATGCTCGCCCACTGGTGGAGGCTGGTTCCAAGGTGTCTGCAACGCGTGGCGAGATTATATCGAACGTGGACCGGCGGTTTTGAATGGCAACCTGCAGCCCACCCCGAGAGTGCTTTGACCGGTTGATCGTTCCTCGCTCAGGATGTCGCCAGCTTGTGTCCGCTAGAATCGATGAACGTCGCCGAGATCCCGATTCCGCGTCCCGACTGATGCAGGAACTTGGTCGCGAGGAACTCGTCAAGCTCGAAGCGGTGAGTCGAAGTTGAGGCGTTTGCGAGGCGTCTGAGCCGAGCGCCGAAATCCTGAGCGAGCCCAGCAGGGCGAGTCGAAGGAGCCCCTCAATACCAGCCCCTCGGCGTTGGTTCTTCGAGACGAAGGAAATGCACATGGCCGCCGGCGTCGCCGGCGACGACCAGCTTGAGAGCATCGGAAAAAGCGCACCAAAGCGCCGCGCTGTCGCACGTGAACGTGGCAAGTACTACTCCGGTTTCTAGGTTCCATACCTTCAGCGTGTTGTCATAGGAGGCGGAAACTGCCCGTTTCCCGTCCGCCGTCACCGCCACGCCAGTAACAGAACTAGAGTGCCCTTTCAGGGTACGCAGGGCGCGGCCGCTCTCCAGCTCCCACACCTTCAGCGTCTGGTCCTCTGAGGCGGAAACCGCCAGCCGCCCGTCCCCACTCAACGCCACGCCATAGACAGAACTAGTGTGACCAGCCAGGGTGCGTAGGGCGCGGCCGCTCTCCAAATCCCACACCTTCAGCGTCTTATCAGAAGACGCAGAAACCGCCAGCTGCCCGTCAGTACTCAATGCCACCCCAACAACCCATGCCGTGTGGCCGGCGAGGGTGCGCAGCTCGCGCCCGCTCTCCACCTCCCACACCTTCAGCGTCTCGTCCAAAGATGCGGAGACCGCCAGCCGCCCGTCCCCACTTAACGCCACGCCCCAGACCTGATCCGTGTGGCCCGCCAGGGCGCGCAGCTCGCGCCCGCTCCCCATCTCCCACACCTTCAGCGTCGTGTCATATGACGCGGAGACCGCCAGCCGCCCGTCCCCACTCAACGCCACGCGATAGACCGGGCCCGTGTGGCCGGTCAGGGTGCGCAGCTCGCGCCCGCTCGCCGCGTCCCACACCTTCAACGTTTTGTCCAAAGACGCGGAGACCGCCAGCCGCCCGTCCCTGCTCAACGCCACGCAATAGACACCACCACGACCATAGTCGGCGAGGGTGCGCAACTCGCGCCCCGTCGCTGGGTCCCACACCTTCAACGTCTGGTCCTTCGAGGCGGAGACCGCCAGCCGCCCGTCCCTATTCAACGCCACGCCCCAGACACCATCTGTGTGGCCGATCAAGGTGCCCAGTTCGCGCCCCGTCGCCGGGTCCCACACCTTCAGGTCCGAAGACGCGGAGACCGCGACCCGCCCGTCCCCACTCAACGCCACGCCGTAGACCGGACCTCTGTGGCCCGTCAGAGTGCGCAGCTCGCACCCGCTCTCCAAATCCCACACCTTCAGCGTCGTGTCATAGGACGCGGAGACCGCCAGCCGCCCGTCCCTACTCAACGCCACGCCGTAGACACGATCGGCGTGGCCGGCCAAGGTGCGCAGCTCGCGCCCGGTTTCCACCTCCCACACCTTCAGCGTTTGGTCATCCGACACGGAGACCGCCAGCCGCCCGTCCCCACTCAACGCCACGCTATAGACGGAATTCGCGTGACCGGTGAGGGTACGCAGCTCGCGCCCGCTCCCCACCTCCCACACCTTCAGCGTTTGGTCCTCTGACGTGGAGACCGCCAGCCGCCCGTCCCCACTGAACGCCACACCACGGACAGCACCCGTGTGGCCAGCCAGAGTGCGCAGCTCGCGCCCGCTGGCCAAATCCCACACCTTCACCGTCTGGTCCTCTGATGCGGAGACCGCCAGCTCCCCGTCCCCACTCAACGCCACGTCAGTGACTTCGGCTCTGTGGCCGGCAAGGGTGCGCAGCTCGCGCCCGGTTTCCACGTCCCACACCTTCAGCGTCTTGTCATAAGACGTGGAGACCGCCAGCCGCCCGTCCCCACTCAACGCCACGCGATAGGCATAACCCGTGTGGCCAGCCAGGGTGCGCACCAGTTCGGTCCCCGGCGGATGCAGTGCCGGTTGCAACGGCCTAAGCCACGGAGTTCGCGTTCCCTCAATCACCTTGTCCGCGAAACGCTTGATGGCGGGCGTTTTCCGGTACGGCAGCAGCCGCCCCACCATCTGCGAGTTGAACTGTCCAGGATCTCTTGCAATCACGTTGGAAGAGAGCCGGATGGCGCCATGGATCAGCTCAAGAGCTTCTTTGTCCTCGCGCGGATATTGGGAACGCACGTAATCCGATTGCAAGTCGTGGAGGCGGATGCTCCCTTCGGGCTGATCGCGTTGCGCCAAAGACAGACCTACAAACTGTTCGGCAGTTTCAACCGCCTCGCTTTCATTCACTCCCCAAAGACACTGTTGGACCTGGGGAGCGGCTGCCATCTCCTCAGGCAAAACGGCCAGCGCCACATAGCGTTCACTGGCCGTCGGATTTGCCTCCTTGAGCGCGTCCACGCTCACCTGAATTGCGCGCAGTACGTCGGTGTAGGGGTAGTCAGGGAACTGTGCATTGATCTTTTTCAGGTCCGCGTTTTGCAGATGATGGAGTATGGCTCCCCAGAAAGCTGCCGGCTTGCCGCGCAGCATCGCTCCTACCATGGAGAGCGCGAGCGGAAGCCCCCCGCACTCCTGGATCAGTTCCTTTGCAATGGGGGGCAGCTTGGCTGCATCTGACCCTGACCAGCGGGCGAACACTTCGCGAGCCTGCCGCTCGGTGAGAAGATTGGCAATGTGCTGGCGGGCGCCCACCGCCGCTGCAATGCCGGCGTCGCGGGTGGTGAACAGCAGGCGGGAGCGGGGTGAGTCGGCCCGCAGCGTCTCGATGTCGCTGCTCTTCCATACGTCGTCCACCACGATGAGCGCCGCCTTCTTGCGGACCGTGGTGCGGTACTGGTTCTTCGCTCCCAGCTCATTGTCGTAGCGGGTAAGATCGTCACCCAGGGCCTTGCCCACCTCGCGCATGCGGGTAATCGCATCGAAGGCGGATTCTTTTCCCACGGTGACCCAGATGACGCCGTCGGGAAATGCCTGCTGCACCACCTCGTCGTGGCACAGCGCCTGGGCGAGCACGGTCTTGCCGATGCCGCCCATGCCGTGCAATGCGGTCAGGGCGATGTGGCGGCCGCCATCGTCGCTGATGAGCGCGTCGCGCAGAGCGGCCAGCTCATCGGGCCGCTCGACGAAATTGACCGGCAGGGGAGGAACGGTTTCGTAGTTGGTGGCGCGGAACTCTGGCTTGAGGGCAACTCCGTTCCGCGCCTGCAGGTCGGCCAGCAGTTGTTTGAAGGCCTCGCCGTAGCTGCTTTCCGCGGTGAAGTCGCGGTAGTTCTTCGCTTCCAGGTGCAGCGGAATATCGGTTCCGCGCTGCGCCAGAAGCGGAATAACGCATTTGCCTGTGCGCAGGGAACGCAGTTGCTCGGCTCGGCAGATCTCCGATACGTACGAACCCGAGGTCATCAGGGCCAGGACGTGCTCGGCCTCATCAAGCGCGTCTTCGATCTGCCTGGTCCAGGTGGCCCCGCCGGCGATGCGCTGGGTGTCAAGCCACACGTCGAAGCCGCTCCGTGTCAGGTCGGTTTGCAGGCGCTGGGCCAGCTCGGCGCCGTCTTTGCGGGCGTAGGAGATGAAGACGCGGGCTGAAGCAGACGGTGGCATTCGCAGGAAGAGAATCATTATGAATGGCGAGGGGATAAAACACTAGGAGGGAGTTTTCCTGACGTGGTCCTCGGGTCCGCACTCTCGGGGCCCGGCTGTGCCTGGCGAAATTTGACGCGCGGGCGGTCTTGTTGCATAAAGGACAGCAAAGGGGAACTCTGTGGGTGCAAATGTGAAAATGAGCTCGATTGGCCGGCCAGTGCCGGAGTTGCCGGTGGCTGACGTGGAACGCGCACAACAGCATTACAGAGATGCCCTCGGCTATGAGATTGGGTGGCTTTACCCGGGCAAAGAGATTGGGGCGGTGTCGCGCGGTGAGGTGGCGATCTTCTTTCGGAAGAGGACCCCACCGTTTGAACCTGCTGTTCACTGGGTGTTCGCTGAAGATATCGATGCGTCGTACCAGGAACTGCAGTCGTCAGGTGCGAACATCGTAGATCCTTTGGAAAGGAAGCCTTGGGGATTACGGCAGTTCACGGTAAAGGATCTGGACGGGAACCTCTTCTATTTCCACCATGACCAACCAAACGCCGCATAACGAGCGGCGGAGGCGGAGCGCTGAACCAAGCAACCGCCCCATCGAATTCCCCAAATACCTCAGAATCCACATTAGGACACTACCCAAAGCCGCGAGCCAAGGGACTTCTTCCGCGATGATGGTTCTCCACTCAGGTTGTGAGCCGATCGTTGGAGATTGGCTCAATCGGCCACAAGGACACGCTGGCAAGAGCACCGGAAACGCGCACCGCTGTGTTTGGCGATTTGCGGTCGAGGGAGTACACGCGCAGAGTGTGCGCCTGACGATTGCCTGCGAAAATCTCAATCACGGAGCCGTCCATGAAGATGTTCAAGGGACTGGAGTCAGCCAAGGGCGCCGCCAGTGGCCATGACTGTTCATTGACTCGCATGGCTTGTTGGGCAGGTTCATAGCGGAGATCGAGATAGGGCTTGGCCTCCGGCCCAATGCGAATAGCAAATGGCTTGGACGCAGGCTGGATGCTGGCCGACAGTTCCATGTTGAAGTTCGCGAAAGAGAGATCGTCCACATTGGTTTGCGGTTTTCCACGGAGAGCCTGCAACGCGGGAATCACTCGCATCTCGAGGTCACCTGAGTCGCTGACGGTGAGCACGCGCGGCAAGGCCATGAGTCCGGCCCAACCGGCCGCTTTGTATTCTTCGACCGGCCGCGTCTCCGGCACCCAGCCCCAAAGAATGCGATTGCCGTCGCGATCGAGCATGCTCTTGGGAGCGTAGTAGGCTCCGGAATCCAGCAGCCCGCGCTTCTGGGAACGAAACGTCAGCGCCTTCTGGTCGTAGTCACCGACCTCCCAGTAAACCTTGCGCTCGGTGGAGTAGAGCAGGACATGTTTGTCGCCTAGCAGGAAGAAATCCGGACACTCCCACATCTCGCCGCTGTCCACCGGGTCTTTCGTCGTCTTGCCGTTCCAGGCGCCGCTGCATAGAGGATGCAGATATTCCCACTTTCTCAGGTCGGAGGAGCGGTACAGCAGAACTGCCCCGCCCTGCTTGAAGAAACCTGAACCCAGTCCCAGGTACCAGACATCGCCGTCTCTCCACAGACAGGGATCGCGGAAACCGGTGACCTCAAGTCCGGGCGGAGGCGCCGCGATGACCGGCTTGTCAAGTTTCTGCCAGGTTCGCAATGTCTGGTCCTGCGAGGTCGCGAGGCACTGTGACTCACGAAGCTTGACATCGCGGAGAGTCGCTTGCCCGGGAGGAGCGGGTTCGACGCCGGTGTAGAAAACGGTAGCGATGCGGTGATCGATGACAGCGCTGCCACTGAAGCAGCCGGACTGGTCAGGGCCGCCCGGCGTTGGAGCGAGGGCGATGGGCAGATGCCTCCAGCGCACCATGTCCGGACTTACCGCGTGCGCCCAGTGCATATCGCCCCACACCGCGGCGTTGGGATTGTATTGGAAGAAAACGTGATACTGACCGCGCCAATAGATGGGGCCGTTGGGATCGTTCATCCAGTTACGCGCCGGGAGCAGGTGATACTGCGGACGCAGGATGTCGTCGGCAAGGGTTTGACTGGACACGGACTGGGGAAAGGCGCAAGCGCGCCTGGCAAAGGTGGCCGCTGCCGCACCGGCGCAGGAGGCGAGGAACGAACGACGGTTCAGACGCATGCTGCCCTCCACGTGGAACGCAACATCGTACACGACCTGTCGCTGTCTGGAACACCAAATCCCAATAGGTTGTGGTTAGTGTACTGGTTCGGGAGCAATCAGGTGGGAAGTTAACCGCGCGCAAGCCAGGGCGGAGCAGGGAAAGCCGCCCTGAGTGTCAGTGCTCTCGTCCTCATTGCAAGCTCGAGGACGCGAGCCAAAGCGAAGGTTACTTCCTCGCGATGGGTCCGGGCCGCTGCGAGTTCGGCGGAATCTTGGCCACAGGCGGACCCTGCGGGCCTCCGTCCGAAGCGGGTTTCGCGTTCGTATTGACTGCCTGCGCGGCTGCATCATGATGAATCGTGGTGACTCCGCCTATGACATTCGGTCTTTCGCCACTATGCGCGTTGGGCGGAATGGCGACCGGGCCGGCGGAGCGGGAGCTTTGCGCGTTGGCGCCCAGCGTCAGGACCATGAGGCATGCGAACAAGGTTGCGTTTTTCATCGGATCGTCCTCTCTTCGTTAAAGTTATGGAGTTGCTCTCGGCGAGATGCGTCTTGTAGGCCGCCCCTGCCTCAAGCTTCCCCTAATGTACGGACGAGGAGACGGAGGGTTGTCGGAGAGAAGTCAAGAGGTTGTCAACCTTTCTTAACAGGCGAGCGTTCGCGTCAGTTAGAGAGCGTGTCGTCCCTGTGGAGAGGTTGGCAGGACGCTGACAGGCGGGCTAGATTCCCAGTTTCTTGACTTCTTCGTTGTAGTACTTGCGATAAAGGATGTCCCATTCCTGGGAGCCTTCGAGGATAGTGCGTCGCTGGCTCTCGATCTTCTGCCGGGCGGCAGAATCGATGCGCGCCTCCTGCGCCATGAGGAGTTCAAGAACGCGGCGCACTTCCAGGCGAATGGTATTGCGGTCCTCGACGAACTCGACGGCCTCCATCTCAGCCAGCGCGTCAGCCACGGCATGCGCCAGCTTGTTCACCTTTTCGCGGCTAAGCCTCATAGCACGGCCTTGTACTTGCGCACCAGCTCGTTCTTGATCTTCTTAAACATCTCCTGGTAGTTCGCGCCGCTGCGCTGCATTTCGTCGGCGTAGGTTTCGAGGATGATGCGGACTTCGTCGTTGATGCGGTCCTCCAGCGTGAGCTCCTCGAGCAGGGCGCTGTGGACCTGGCCGGCGACCGCAGGCTTGTCAGAGGTCTCGATGAACTCGCCCTCGATCAGTTTGTTGGTGACTTCGCGGGCCAGATAGCCCACGTATTCCTTGGAGAAAAGCATGTTCTGATTCGTATCGGCTAGGAAAAACTTAGTCTAACACAAGGATTTTCGCACTTCGCTTTTCGCTCTCCGCTATTCGCCAGAGCGGAATCAGAATGGCTCCACTTCGCTTTCCGCTCTCGTGAAAGCGAGTTGCGAAGAGCGAAAAGCGAAAAACGTCTTTCGCGCCAGAGTTGTGTTAGCCGCGTGCTTTGGGAGTATGATGATTTTCGCTGCGCCGATGTTGGGGCGTGAACCCGCGAGACTCCACCATGGCAGAGGATCTTTCCAGTCTCAAAGATGACATGACCGCCTTCATCCTCGGTCACGGCCTGAGCCGGTTTCAAGGCTATGTCACCGAAGACGTGCATTCGGTGATGTGGGACCCGCGCGACAATCCCGAAAGCTGGAAGGACTTCGTCGAGCTGGCCAAACATTCGGGCGCGGCGTTTCTCTCCATGGACGAGGAGGTACTGCAGCGCGACGAGCTTGAGTACCTGATGCAGCGCCTGCAGCACGCCAACTATCCCAGCGACGATGACCTGGAGGAAGCGCGCTGGCTGCGCCAGTACATCGGCAACACCGGCTTCGTGCAGCTAGGCTGGCCGCACCAGGGCATCATGTTCCTCTACGAAGTTTCCACCGAATGGTACGAGCGCTATCAGCACCTGCTGGACCTGGTGGAAGATTTCGGCGGCGTGGCCATCGACGACATCGATCAGGACGACGAACGCTGACGTGCGCTGGATCCCTCGCAACGCCGATTCGCAACATGTGCAACGGCTGGCCCTGGAGATGGGCCTGCCGGTTTCGCTGGCCCGACTGCTGGTAGTGCGTGGCATTCAGAATGCGGAGCAAGCCCGCACCTTTCTTAATCCTTCACTGCATGACCTGCACTCACCATACCTGATGAGCGGACTTCGGGCTGCAGTCCAGCGGCTGCGCGCGGCCATCGAGCGCGGCGAGACCATCTTTATTTATGGCGACTACGATGTGGACGGAACCACGGCGATCGTCATCCTCAAGACGGTGCTGGAGCTTTGCGGCGGGACGGTTGACTATCATGTGCCCCACCGTATCCGCGAAGGCTACGGCATGCGCGACGAAGTCATCGAGCAGGCCGCGGATCGCGGGATCCGGGTCATCATCAGTGTGGACACCGGGATTCGCGCCTTCGCCGCCGCCGAAACCGCACAGCGCCGCGGGGTCGATCTCATCGTTACCGACCACCACCTGCCACATTCCGAAGGGGTGCCCAGGGCGCTGGCGGTGGTCAACCCCAACCAGCAAGGTTGCGACTATCCCTGCAAGTCGCTGTGCGGCGCGGGGGTGGCCTTCAAGATAGCGCAGGCCCTGCTGGAGGAGAGCGGACGCGAAAAGCTGCTGCCCTCCTTCCTCAAGGTGGTGGCCATTGCGACTATTGCCGATGCAGTGCCGCTGGCTGAAGAAAATCGCGTCTTTGCCCGGCTTGGACTGGACGGTCTGCGCCGGCCGGTGAATGCCGGGCTGCGCGCGCTACTGACCAATTGCGACCTCGACGGCTCGCGGCCGCTCAGCGCCGGCGACATCGCCTTCCGCGTAGCTCCTCGCCTCAATGCCGCCGGTCGCATGGACGTGGCTGAGCGCGTCATCCGGCTATTTACCGAGAAAGACGCCGCGAAGGCCGCGGAAATGGCGATGGAACTCGACCAGCTCAACGGCGACCGGCAGCAGGCAGAGCAAAGCATCAGCGAGGAAATCAACGCCCGCATGGAGGCTTCGCCCGAACTGAGGGACGCCTATTGTCTGGTACTGGAGGGGCAGAGCTGGCATCGCGGAGTTATCGGCATCTGCGCCTCGCGGGTGGTGGAGCGCTGGCGACGTCCCACCCTCGTTCTCTCCTGCGAAGACGGGGAAGCGCACGGTTCCGGGCGTTCGATTCCGGCGTTCCATCTTCTGCAGGCCCTGGAGTCCTGTCCCGAGCTGTTCGACCGCTTTGGCGGGCATGCTCACGCTGTTGGTTGCGCCCTCCCCGTCGAGCGTATCACCGAGTTGCGCTCGCGGCTGGATGCCTACGCTCGGGAGCGTCTCACGCCGGAGGACTTCATCCCCGTGCTGGAGTACGACGCCGAGGTCGAGCTGGAGGAGATCAACCATGACTTCTGGCTGGCGCTGCAGAAGCTGGAGCCGTTTGGGGTCGGCAATCCGGCGCCAGTATTTGTGGCGCGGAACTCGAGACTGGTGCAGCCGGCAAGGACCATGAAGGACAAGCACATCAAATTGCGGGTCTCTCCCGGGGAAGATGGTGAACACATCAAGTTCAAGCGAACACGCGAAGTCTTGGGCTGGCGCATGGCCGAGCGGGCCGCGCAGGAACCGCTGGTGGCCGGTGATGTGCTGGACATTGCCTTCAGTCTGGATTACAACGAACACCCCGAATTCGGCGGGGTGCAGCTTAACCTGGTAGACTACACGCGCCAAGCCACGCTGCCCGCTGCGATCGCGGTACGACCTTAGCTCCCAACAGGCGTGCCGTGTCCAAAAGTTAACCCACGTTTAGGGCATCGTCAGCGGGCTAATTTGAGGACAGAGCTGGATACCTCGTTGTATTATCCTTCGGCTCGTCCGGGATCCCAAATCTCACTTGCTTAGGAACACTCCATGCGCCTTTTGGAGCAGCTTCGTCTCCTCACCGCCATAACCTTGTTATTGGTTGGATTACCCTTCGCCTTTGGGCAGAACAAGATCGAGCAGTCCCGCCGTATTTGCTATGGTGACTAATGCTTTTTTGCTCGGCTGCCACCTGCACGCCTACCAACGGTCAGATTCGGGTCAACACTGAAACCGGATACGCCTACTTTCCCGCGGCCAGTTGCACTTGTCCGATCCTCCATGGGTTGGACGAAGTAGAGGTGGAGGGCGGAAACATGCTGGGTAGTTGTAAGCCCGCAGAGCGCCAACACAGTGTGGTCCGGGTTTTGGCCGCATCCGACGGCGCCACAACAATTGGCCAACTGGCAGGATGTTGCTGGGCCTGGGCTGATCTGCGGCAAGGATCTGATGTTGGACAATAAATCGGTCAACTGCTACAGCTTCAGTTGTCAGCGTGCCGGAACCATCGACGGCGTTCCAGGCGCAACCTGCACCTGTCCGATAGGCGAGACGTTTGATGGCACGTCTGTTCCTGCCGACACCGCTTTCTTAACGCAGGCTGGACAGTGCTCGGTCAACGATTGCTCGCAGTATCCTGTAAGCGACCCGATAGGGTTCGACGATTTCACGCAAAGCGGACAGTGTTTCCAATGGCCGCCATTGAATGACATGTCCTCCAAGTTCTCCGACAAGTCGGTCGGCGCTGTGTTCCAAGGCGGGATCGCGGAAAAGGCAAGTAGCGGGACCAGTCCATAGGCCGCCCGGCAATCAAGTTGTGAGGCGAGTTTGGAGGTCCGGCGCGACTTTACACGCCGGTTACTCCGAGGTAGTATTCCCATCCAATGGAGAGCGTGCTCGACCAGGTCTGCGCTAGTTGCGGCAGCGCCCGCCAGGCGTACGGACGCTACTGTCTGTTTTGTGGCGACGTGCTTTCCGAACCCACGGTGAAGGTTTTGGTGTCTTCGCAAGCAGCCAAACCGCTTGACCGCTCGGACATCTCCCCTCCTGCGGCTGTAGAATACGCCAGCGTCTGGCGGCGCTTTTGGGCGGGAACGATTGATGTGCTACTGGAGGCCACAGGCGCTCTTATCGTCACCTTTGCCATCGATTTCGCATTTAGCCGGGTCGGCCGCATGCTCGGCTACGAACCGTGGATGTCCAAGGTAGCCACCGGAATGGCTTATATCGGTGTGCTTACGATCGGCGCCTGGTTGTACTGCGCGTTTTCGGAAAGCTCGCCGCGCCGGGCCACCATCGGCAAGCGCATTATGGGTCTGCAGGTGGTGACGGCCAATGGCGGCAAAGTTTCCTTCGGACAGGCCACGGTCCGCCACTTCATGAAGTTCCTGTCCCTATTCTCCGCCGGCTTCGGATTCATCATGGCAATCTGGACCAAGCGCCGCCAGGCTCTGCACGACATCCCTTGCGAGTGCTTTGTCATCCGCGTTCCTGAGCAAAAGACTTTCTCTTTGCTATCGAGCTAGGGGCCAGCCTCCACTCGTCGCAGTCCCCGACCTGGCGTAATATCGAAGGTGGTGTTTCAATCCATCGCTCAGCTCCGCAAGTGGCTGATAGCGGGCGTAGTCGTGCTCGTTGTCGGCGTTTCGGTCTCCTACTGGTTCACCCGTTTTCGGGTGACCCCTGCCTTGCACAGCGTGCCCAAGGAGTTGGGCATTGATATCCAGCAGACGAGCGAAGGTTTTTCCCTGTCCAAGTCCGAGGCCGGACGCTCGTTGTACACCATTCGGGCTTCGAAGGCGGTGCAGTTCAAGTCAGGAGGCCGCGCTGATCTGCACGACGTCCACATTGTGGTTTATGGCCGCGCCCATGATCGCTACGACCAGATTTATGGAAATGAGTTCACTTACGACCCCCAGAGTGGCGACATCAAGGCACTGGGAGAAGTGCACATCGATTTGCAGGGAAATGCTGCCGGTCCATCGCGGCCCGACCAGGCCCCGCCGGAAGAACTGAAGAACCCTCTTCATGTTGTGACACGGGCGCTGACCTTCAATCAGAAGACAGGGATCGCGCAGACCGATGAGCTGGTCGAGTTCCGTAGCGCCCAAGCCAGCGGCAGTGCGAAGGGCGCCTATTACGACTCGAACTCCAATGAGCTTCTCTTGAAGTCGGACGTACACATCGTTACCAGCGGGGAAACTCCCGCAAACATCACCGGTACCAGCGGCGTCATCCAGAAGGTGCCTCGGCAGGCCGTGCTGCTGAATCCGCGCATCGAGGAGCCGGACCGGACGCTTACCGCGGACAAGGGGACCCTCGTCTTTGACTCCGACAATCAGGTGCAGCATGTGGTGACGGAAGGCAACGTTCACATCGAGAGCCGCGGTCCGACGATTGTCGATATCTTTGGCCCCCGCGGCGACCTCAACATGGGGCCGAAAGGCTCGGTGCAACAGGCCGTCTTGTCGGGAGGGGCAGAGTTCGACACCCACGGCGCCAACGTGACCCACGGATCGGCGGACACCTTTGTAGTGGACTTCAACGACCAAAAACAGGCGTCCCGCTTCCACATGGTCAAGAACGCCCGCATGATGCAGGAGCCCAAGCCCAGTAAGTCCGGTCCGAGCGGCCAGCCCATGGAAATTGCTGCCGATCAGCTTGACTTCCAACTGGAGAACGGGAACCTGCTTAGGACGGGGGACACTGTCGGCAAAGCGGCAATTACGATTCTCCCCTCGCCCCCGGGTTCGAAGCCGGAGAAGGGTGCAGGCAATGGCCAGGAGGTGGGCGGGAATGCCACTACGGTTGCGACCGCAGCTAAGTTCCATGCGACCTTCGACGACAACAATCGCATGAAGACACTGCACGGCTCTCCTGACTCGCGCATCGTGTCCACTTCGCCGGGTCAACCGGAGAAAGTCAGCACGGCGAACGCCCTGGATGTTTCTTTTGCGCCTGACGGCGGCGTTCAGAAACTGATACAGACGGGTGACTTCCAGTATCACGAAGCTGCCGCTAAACCGGACACCGCCGGCCGCTCTGCTTTTGCAGATGTGGCAACCTACACGCCTGGCGACTACATGCTTGTTCTGACCGGAGCACCGCGTATCATCGACGGCGGCATGACCACGACAGCGGAAGTGATACGCATCAATCGCCAGACCGGCGATGGTTTTGCCGACAAGGATGTAAAGACGACCTACAGTGACTTGAAGCCGCAACCCAACGGCGCGTTGCTGGCCAACTCTGACCCGATCCACGTCACGGCCCAGCACATGGCGGGCCAGAAGCAGCCGGGCCTGGCCCACTACACCGGCAATGTAAGGCTGTGGCAGACGGACAACGTGGTACGCGCTCCCAAGATTGATTTCGACCACGACAAGCGCAGCATCGTGGCAGAGTCTGATCCTGCGCAGACAGTTTCCAGCCTGTTCGTCCAGCAGGGGCAGGACGGAAAACTGACTCCGGTTGACGTCACTTCCGACAAGCTCACCTATGTGGATGAAGAGCGCCGCGCCCGCTTTACCGGTAGTGTCGTCGCCAGGAGCACGATCAATACCATTACCGCCAAGCAAATCGACGTTTTCTTGAAGCCCGCCGATGCGGGGGACAAGAACCCACCTTCAGAGCCAGCGACGCAGAAGAAATCCACGGTTCCGGGCTCGTCCGGTCCGAGTCAGATCGATCGCATGATCGCGGTGGGCAATGTGGTGGTCACCGAACCGACCCGTCGCGCAGTGGGTGACCGCCTGCTGTATACCGCCGACGATGCCAGATATCACCTGACCGGCAAATCGCCTAGCATTTTTGATGCCCAACACGGCACAGTGTGGGGTGATTCGTTGACTTTCTATAGTCACGATGATAGGGTGCTGGTTGAGAGTAAACGTTCTTCCCCCACCATTACTCGCGCTCTTACCACGAAGTAAATGCAGACCTTATCAGCGGAGGAGATCGGCAAAAGCTACCGCGGACGGCGGGTAGTCAACGGCGTCAGCCTGCACGTGGAGCAAGGCGAGGTCGTAGGTCTGCTCGGACCGAACGGAGCCGGCAAGACGACCAGCTTCTACATTATCGTGGGGCTGATCAAGTCTGACACCGGGCGGGTGCTGATCAACGACGAGGACATCACCGATGTCCCCATGTACCTGCGGGCCCGGAACCACGGCATCAGCTACCTGCCGCAGGAACCCTCGATCTTTCGCAAGCTGACGGTCGAGGACAACATCCTGGCGGTGCTGGAAGCGCAGCCGCTATCATGGCACGAGCGTCGCGAGCGACTGGAGCGGCTGGTCGAGTTATTGGGTCTGGGGATCATCCGCAGGAACCGGGGATATGCGCTTTCCGGCGGCGAGCGGCGCCGGGTGGAGATCGCCCGCTGCCTGTGCATTTCACCCAACTTTATTCTGCTGGACGAGCCTTTTTCCGGAATTGATCCCATTGCGGTCCTCGACCTGCAAAAAAACATCGCTGACCTGAAGGCCAGCGGCATCGGCGTACTGGTAACGGATCATAATGTAAGAGAGACGCTTTCGGTGACTGATCGCGCGTATATCATTAACGAGGGGCGCATCTTCCGCGCCGGCACGCCCGAACAACTGGGCAACGATCAGGAAGTAAAACGAGTGTACTTAGGCGAGAGCTTCTCCTTGGTTTAGTTTAGAATTCAGACGTGGGGCAGGGGCCCCTCAGGGTCACTTTGCATGGCTATGTTGCAGCCCAAGTTAAACCTCAAGCTCTCCCAGAAGCAGATTCTCACTCCTGGGCTGGTGCAGATGGTCAGCGTGCTGGCGCTCAACAAGCTTGAGCTGGCCGACATGATCACGGCCGAGCTGACAGAGAATCCGGTGCTGGAGGAACTGGACGATTCCGTTCCCTTACTGGATGAGGTTTCCGCCCGCGAAGAGAAGATGGACCGCGACAGTTCCCTGGCCACCCACCAGCAGGAACAACCGGCCGCCACTTCGCAGGAAAAGGACCCGTTCGACGAAATCGACTTTGGTTCGTTCTTCTCGGAATATCTCGATCCTGGACTGCGCACCCCGATTGAGATGGAAGACAGCGAGAAGCCTTCCTTCGAGAACTTCCTTTCCAAGCCCACCACGCTTACCGACCACCTGATGTGGCAATTGGGTTCGCTGCACGTAAATGAAGATGTATATCGGGCGGCCGAACTGGTGATCGGTAACCTGAATGAGGAGGGCTACCTGACGGCCACCGACGACGAGTTACTCGGTCTGGCCGATGAGGAGCAAGCCATCCGTCTGGAGGTGCAACCACCGCCCGCGCGAGCCGCTGATGAGGTTCGGCCGAGTGCTGCCATTGCAGCTCCGACGATGACCGAATATGCGCAGCAGGTGGAGGTGGAAGGTTCGGCTGTCGCCGTAGCCGAGGCCGAATCGATCAGCGAAGAGCAACCTTCCGCAGGTGCTCCAGCGCCGGCCCGCCCTACGCTGGTTCCACCACGTGCCGTGCCCGCCCGGGTACCTTTCAGCCGGGACGCGCTGCGTGAAGCCATTGACGTGGTCCGGCAAATGGATCCCATCGGCGTTGGAGCGCGCGACCTCCGTGAATGCCTGGGGGCGCAGTTGCAGGCTCTGAAGCATCTCGAACACAAGGGTGGCAATGGGCGTCAGGCGGCGGAACTGGAGGCAGTTGAGGACGCTATCGTGATGGTGGACCAGCACCTCCATGCGCTGCAGAACAAGAATTACAAAGAGGTCGCCAAGGCCATGGGCCGGCCGCTGGAGGCCATCATGCGAGGCATGGATTTCATTCGTACCCTCGATCCCCGTCCGGGCTTGCGCTACAACAAGGTGGAGACCCGCCTGATTGAGCCGGATGTGGCCTTCGCGAAGCAGGGCGATGACTACATAGTCCTGATGAACGACGAAGAGGTACCGCAGTTGCGCCTGAACCCCACCTATCGCCGGCTGCTGAGCCGCGATGCCGCCGAAAAGGACGTGCGCAACTACGTGAAGGAGCGCTATAAATCGGCCATCCAGCTCATCAAGAACATCGAGCAGCGCAAGCAGACGATTCTCCGTGTCTGCTACTCGATTTTGAATCGCCAGCGCGAATTCCTGGACCATGGCATCGACCAGCTTAAGCCGATGATGATCAAGGAAGTGGCGGAGGAGATCGGCGTTCATCCCTCCACCGTCAGCCGCGCTGTGGCCAACAAATATGCTCACACCCCGCAAGGCGTCTTCGAGCTTCGATACTTCTTCAGTGAAAGCGTCAACGGACCTGAGGGCAGCAGCACGTCCCTGCTCATCCTCAAGCGCCGGGTGAAGAAGCTGATCGAAGAGGAAGATCCCGCCCGGCCGTTAACCGACGAGCAGATCACCCGCATCCTCCAGTCGCAGGGCATCCAGGTCACTCGCCGCACGGTTGCTAAGTACCGGGAGGATATGCGCATCCCGAGCACCCACCAGCGCAGAGTGAAAAATTAAGCGGTAGTGGTGATGTGCGCCGCGGCCCAAGGTGAACCATCCATAGGAACAGGCTGCGGCGAGGAGGGAGCTGCAATGACAGTTGAGTATTTTGGAAGGCAGTACGAAGTTACTCCCGCCGTTCGTACGGAAGTGGAATCGGGCCTCAGCAAACTCACCAAGATCCTGGGTGAGAATATCAAGAGCAAAGTCATTCTGACGGTCGAAAAACACCGCAACATCGCCGAGATTACGGTGAAGCGGCGGCGCGGTCATCTGGTCGGATTGGCCGAGGCCGGTGACATGGTCGTTGCCATCAACCAGGCCCTGGACCACATCGAGACCCAGGCGTTGCGCCATAATGGCCGTCGCCGCAATACCCATCGCAAGGCCAAAGACAAGGCCTGGCAGTCTCCGGTCGAGACCGAGGCCGAGATGCAGGTTGCGGTCGGGGCCAATGCCGCTACGGCTGTTCCCGTCGTGGTGCACAAGTTCCCCTCCGTGGCCCGCACCACAGAAGCGCACCTGGTGCACTCCACCGACTCCATCGCCCTGCGACCCATGACCGTGGAAGAAGCGGTGAAGGAATGTGAATTCCGCGACTGCGATGTCTTTGTTTTTCGTGATGGCAAGGGCAAGGTCAAAGTGCTGCATCGCCGCAAGGATGGCAAAATCGAGTTAATCGAAGTACCATAAGCCAACCCAAATCATATTGGAAGCACAAGGGGCACCAGGTGGTGCCCCTTTTCTCGTCAATTTCCTTGCCGAAGCAGGATTGAGCCGGTGTAACCACAGGTGTCCAGAACACCGCCCAATTGTTTTCAAAACGTTGACGAACGGAAGCTGACGTTTCGGTCCTCCTGCCATCCAATGACCAGCTAGAAACAATGTTTCGCCGGCAACTGGCGGAACATTTGCCAACCGCTCGGAAACAACGCGGCGGGTGGAGGGCTTCATCTTAATTCTTATGGTGCGTCTCGATGGATAGGAGGCGGCCTGAACAGCAGGATGCTAAGAGGACTAGACGATAATCCCGAGGACCGAAAGGGCATTTGAGTAGACG
>Ga0335083_10001044_pt1 | contig 38978 bp, 27 predicted proteins | sample Lox_Sample_42_FD_206716 | JGI IMG/M metagenome (GOLD analysis project Ga0335083, IMG submission 206716) | Soil microbial communities from Loxahatchee National Wildlife Refuge, Florida, United States - Lox_Sample_4.2 | ecosystem: Environmental > Terrestrial > Soil > Wetlands | place: USA...
TCGTTACCAGCACGTCAACATTCACCAGGGGTACGTTCACCTTGAGCGAATAGTCGGGAAGGTCTTCGATCTTCTTTGGCGTCACCGGAGGGGGTGGCGGGGGCGCTTCTTCCGCCTTCTTCTTCGGGATGGCATAGGGCCCGATGCTATCGGTCGGTCCGCCTGCCTCGGCTGGGACCTCCTGCTTCGGCTTGCCGGTGTCCGGCGTCTGGGTCGCGGGCGACGGCTCCTGCGATAGTGCTGGAACACCGCCAAAAACTGCTGTCAGGCACGCTACCGCCAGCCATAACCTGAATGTGCTAACACGCTCAGAAATATGCACTTTGTGATAGTTAAACATGGTGAACCCGCGAAAGCCCTGTGCTAGTATAGACGCACAGATTCGCAATTGGGATGTTTTTGCCCGGTCCCATATTGTCCCCTAGTCGGTGCAACGAGTCGCAGTTGGTCTGGATCTAAAAGTTTATGGGCCCATTTCAGGGTCCGATTCGGGGCTTCAAATGAGGAAGTTCGTCCTTGCGCTTTTCGTCCTGGGTGCATCTCTACCCACAATCCTGACCGCTCAGACTGCCCAGCCTACCATTCCCGTGGATCAGATTCACCCCGGAATGCGCGGGGTGGCGTACACGGTGTTTCAAGGCGTGAAGCCCGAGTCGATGGATCTGGAGGTTCTGGGCGTTTTGCGCAACGTGAACGGCCCCAAGGGCAACATCATCCTCATTCGTCTGGTCGGGCCGAAGGTGGAATACACCGGCGTGGTCGCGGGAATGAGCGGTAGCCCGGTGTACATCGACGGTAAACTGGCGGGCGCGCTCGCATTTCGCATCGGAGAATTCTCCAAGGAGCCCATCGCCGGCGTCACCCCAATCGCCGACATGCTCGAGATCAACGCGATGGATAAATCGCCCGCGGAAGAGGCTTCAGCCGTGAAGCCAGCCGCCGCGAGTGTCGCGGGAAAGACTGCCGCCCCAGGAAACGCCATCTCGCTCGCTGGCGGTACGCAAGAGCTCACCAATTATCTGAAGCCCATCGAAACCCCGCTGGTGTTCAATGGATTCTCTGAAGAGGCAGTCCGGCTCTTCGCACCACAATTCGCCGCCGCTGGAATTGTGCCGGTAATGGGCGCCGGTTCCGTAAGCGAAGAAAAACAACCCGAGCCGCTCGAAGCTGGCTCTGCCGTCAGCGCCGTTCTTGTCCGCGGCGATATGGATATCGCCGCCACCTGTACCGTCACATATATCGATCCACAGCGTCTGCTGGCCTGCGGACACCCGTTGCTGCAATTCGGCTCGGTTGACATCGCGATGAACAAGGCGCAGGTGCTGGCAACTCTGCCTTCGCCGCTGAATGCCTTCAAGATCGTCAACACCACCGAACGCGCTGGGACCTTTGTGCAGGACCGCAAGACGGGAGTCCTAGGTGTCTTCGGCAAAGAACCGGAAATGATTCCGGTCACTCTGTCCATTCACGGTGGCGGTAGCACCAAAGAATTTCACTACGAAGTGCTCAATAATCCGCGCCTTAGCCCGGTGGCGATTATGGCGACGGTGTTCAATGCTCTGAAAGGCGTGAACCAGTACGGCGAAGAGATCACCTATCGGCTAACCGGCGCCATCGACGTAAAGGGATTCCCGACGGTCGGACTGAAGAACATGTTTACGCCCTCGGAAAACGGCCCGCCCGCCGCCATGGCAGCGGCCCTATCGTTGGGTGAGCGCTTCGGACGCATTTACGATAATCCGTACAATGCCCCCGCCGTAAACAGCGTAAAGCTGGATTTTGATCTTGTCCGCGAACGGCGCTGGGCGCGTCTGGAAAGTGCCCGCACTGACGTTACCGAGGCACGTCCGGGCGACCAGATCATAGTGGAAACTGTGCTCGCTCCCTACCGGGGTGAACGCGTCGTCCGCCAGATTCCAGTGAAGATTCCCACCTCTGCCAGCAAAGGCAATCTAAGAATTCTCGTCAGCGACGGCGATACGCTCGACCGCGTCAACCGCACCAACCCGGCCTTCGGCCGCAAGCTGGATCTGGCTTCTACCATCGCCCTGCTGAACAAAGAGCACGCTAACAACCGGCTCTACGTCTCTTTGCTCGAAGCCGATCCCGAGGCGCGCGTGGCCGACAAGGTCATGCCCACCCTGCCGATTTCCATCATGAACGTGATGGACGGCATGCGCGGCAACCAGGAGATGATTGTCAGCGGTGAATCAAATGTGGATGAAACCGCAACGCCATCGCTTGACTACGTGGTTAGCGGAGCGCAATTGCTGACACTGACCGTGAAGTAGCTTTCGAAGCTATTCTTCCTCCTGCTCACCCATCTGCATGGTCAGATAGCGCTCATAGCCCAGTTCCTTGATCTGGTGCATCTGGGCTTCGAGGAAGTCGACGTGCTCCTCCTCATCCTTGAGCAATTCAACCAACAGGTCCCGCGATCCGTTGTCGCCCTCTTTGGTCGCGATGGCGATCGCGTCGTTGTATTGCTTGACCGCCGAGACCTCCAGCGCCAGATCGCTCTCGAGCATTCCCTTCACTGTGCCGCCCACGTTCAATTCCAGCGGCATCATCGACGGACTGCCATCGAGAAACAGGATGCGCTCGATCAGCACCTCGGCGTGCTTCATCTCGCCGATGGACTGCTTCTTGATGTATTCCGCGAGCTTGTTGTAGCCCCAGTTCTCGCACATTTCCGCATGTAGAAAGTATTGATTAATCGCCGTCAGCTCTTCCTGCAGCGCCTTGTTTAACTCAGCTAAAACTTTTGGATTTCCCTTCATGAGCCGAGATTGTCGCAAAACGAGCGAGGCATCGCAACCAAAAACAGGGGATCTGGGGAAGCAATCAAGGCTTACTTGAGAGACGAGAAATTAGCCCATGGCTTCATCGATGGTGCGGAGTAAGGCTGCACGCGTAAATGGCTTCTCGAGCAGGCGAATGCCCGTTTGCAAGCCCTGGTGTGCAACCAGTTCGCCTGTGTATCCGGACATGTAGACCACCTTCATCTCCGGATGCGAGTCCATCAGCCGCAGCACCAGTTCAGGCCCATTCATTCCTTTCATCACCACATCGGTCAGAGTCAGGTCGATGCGCGTCGAGTTGGAGGCGATGACATCCAGTGCCGCTTCACCGTCGATCGCTTCCAGCACTTTGTACCCGTGGTCTTCGAGCATCCTGCGTGTCAACTTGCGCATAGTGGGGTCATCTTCGGCCAGCAGGATCGTCACGCCGTCCCGGCGGGCAGGCAGCAATTCCGCGCGAGCCTCCGTGCCCAGCCCCAGTTTGTGTTCGGCACTTGGCAGATAGATTTTGAAAGTTGTTCCACGGCTGGGTTCGCTGTAAACCCAGATGTGTCCCCCGCTCTGCTTGACAATGCCGTAAACGGTCGCCAGCCCCAGCCCGCTTCCCTTGCCGCTTTCTTTCGTGGTGAAGAAAGGCTCGAAGATACGAGTTCTTGTGGCTTCATCCATCCCGATGCCGTTATCGCTGACCGCCAGCATTACGTATCGGCCCGGGCTCATGGAGTGCTCTCGCGCAAAAGAAGCGTCCAGGTCAGAAACTCCGGTCTCGATGATGAGTTTGCCCCCATGGGGCATGGCATCGCGTGAGTTGACTGCCAGGTTGAGCACGATCTGGTCGAGTTGGCCGGGATCGGCTTCCACGATGGCGCTCCCGCTTAGGGATGGGAGCATGATCTCCACGTCGTCTCCCATCAGCGGCTTCAGCAACTTGCTGACTTCTTTCAGACGCTCATTCAAATCGAGAATCTGCGTTTGCACGGGCTGTCGGCGGCTGAAAGCCAACAACTGGCGCGTGAGCGATGCACCCCGTTTTGCAGCCTCTCGGATGTTGTCTACGTACTCGAGACTGTCACCGTCAACACGTCCGCGCAAAAGTTCGGTACAGGCAGTGACGATTCCAAGCAGATTATTGAAATCGTGAGCGACACCGCCCGCCAGCCGCCCCACGGCCTCCATCTTCTGCGACTGCCGCAGCTGGTCTTCAATCTTCTTCTGGCCCGTGATGTTGCGGCCAATCGCAGAGGCCCCCACGACTCGGCCGTCGGTGTCATGAATCGGAGAAACCGAGATGGACATATTCAGCCGCCGGCCGTCTTTGGTGACACGAATCGACTCAAAGTACTCCACGCGTTCACCGCGACGAATTTTTTCAAGAATGCCGGGAATTTCATCTGGCCGATCCGGTGGACAGAGTACGGATATGTTTCGGCCAATCATCTCCAGTGCCGTATAGCCATAAATGGCTTCCGCACCTGTGTTCCAGTGGGTAATGATGCCGTCCAGGTTCTTGCCGATGATCGCGTCCTGGGAGGAATCCACGATCAACGCCAGCCGATTTTGTGAATCGCGCAACTCGCGCGTTTTTCTGCGCTCCAGTTCCTCGTTGGCGTGCCGCAGTTCCTCTTCGATTCGCTTTCGATCACTGATATCCCGGATTACGCTCAGCACCATCGCACCATTACCGGTAGCCACAGGACTCAGGCTGATTTCCACGGGGAATTCTGATCCGTCGCGGCGCCTGCCATGCAAATCCACGCCCGATCCCATGCGACGGATTTTGGGTCGTGAGTAATAGTCCTCACGATGCTGATGGTGCTGCGGGCGTTGACGCTCCGGCACCAACCGCTCTACGCTCTGCCCGATCAACTCGTCTTTGGTGTAACCGAATAGCGCTTCCGTTTGGGAGTTGACCTGGATGATCACCCCCTGCTGGTTCACCGCAACGACGGCGTCGGGAATCGCCTCGAGGATCGACGGAGACAACAATGCCTCCGCGACATTTTTCTGGTTCGATTCCATGCAGCTTCTCGACTACTCCGCCCCACGCGGAGCTCTGCGCCTAATATACTTCAAAACTCGATTGCGCTACGGATAGGCGTAATGCGGGTCGTTCGCTTGTTGTAACGGGAGCCCCGCGCTCCTCAGCGCGAAGGGAGTGCTCTGTGCATCTTCCGCAATTGCAGGATGATCTCCAAAAACAAGACTGGGATCACCCAGCAAGCCCAGGCTATGGCGACCGCGCGATCTCCATCCGGCTGGAGACGTGCGCCGGGATAGTAGTCGTTCAACACGCGGAAAGTAACGAAGGCAAAGGTCACGACATATGTCCGGACCATCCACTCCTTGTGGACTTGAATCTCTCTCTTCAGAATTGCGTATAAAGCCATCGCTGCCGAAGTGAACCATGCGGTAGCCAAGCCCAGCAAAGCGAATCCGAATGCCCAGCCGAACGTGGTGCTAATCGCCATCCTGTAGGCACCCACTGAGCCGATCGCCACTCCTCCCAGGAAAATCCTTCCCGTCCAGCGGTGCAGGTTGGCATAGCGCATGCGAAAGCCGGTCCAGAACTGAAACGGGCCCGTGAGCAAAGCCACCATGCCGCCAGTAATATGCATGAGCAACCAGCCGCGCATGTTCCAGTAATTCGCGGCGCCCAACAACGGATCAGTGAAAGCCGCCGAGTTGTAATGAAGGTAGTACCGGAATACGTACTTGAGAACGAAGGCCAGAGCGGCGGCCAGGATCAACCCCGAACCAACGAGTTTTGCGACCAGACTGATTGTCCTGCTCTGGGTCGAGGGTCGCGCAGAACCGGAAGCAGCAAGCGTTGACATTGTCCCCCCTTTTTGCGGGGGAGAATGATCACATTTCGCTGGTCCGAACGCAAGAGCGTTCGTCAAATGGGGCAAAGCTCAGGTTCAGAAGCACTTCAGCAAGCTTTTGGGCATGCGGGTGAATCCATGAGTGAGAACAATTTGAATCAACATCTGGGTGGCATTGTATCCGGCGTGGACCAGGAAGCTGGCCGCCACAGACTGGCTCATCGCTCGGACCACCCCACAAACCACCCCGACCGCGAAGATGACCAGCCCGACAGCCCATGCGTACCCATATTGCGGTAAATGAAGCAGAGCAAACGGCAGCGCGCTCAGCAGCACTCCCCACAGTATACCCAGGTGTCGTGCCAGCACGGGATACATCAATCCCCGAAAGAATAACTCTTCCATGAGCGGTGCCAGCGTGACCGCGATCAGCGCAAGTAGGTATGCATCCAGAGGTCGATCAAAGAGGCGATCAAACGGCGTATCTTTAGGCATCGGCAGAAGGCTTTCCAGGGTGGCTAGCCCCAGCAGGAGCACTGCTCCCAAGGCAAGAAATTTCCCAGCGGATCGTGGCCAGTTCCAGCGTATCGCCCGCCAGAAGGGAACATGATACTTGCCCTCCACCATTGCGATCATCAGCAAAGCTACGGGCACATAGAACAGAAACTGCGAAACGATCAGCAGAATGGGCCTCTGCTCCATCTTCTGCGCTGCCTGAAAGAACGTAAGCCGCGGATACCAGAGCAATTGAGTAGCTTTGGCGGTGGCAACTTGCAGCACAAACATGACTACGAACGTCAACGCCGCAATGAGCAATACATCCCAACCGCTCCAGATGGGCCTATCCGAAGTCGTTGAGACACTTGCTTGCCTGATCCCTTCAATAGAGACTAGGGACTCGTCTTGTACCGCCTGCGGTGATTCCGCACCAGTCGGCGACGGCTGAAACTGCGAATTGTCTGGAGATGCCACGCAGAACACTTCCTTCTAATTAGGGACTACCACTTGAGAATTCGGAACCGCTCTTCCGAAGTACGCTGCCAGCGCCTGTCCTGTATATGACTTTTTCACCCGCGCAACTTGCTCGGGCGTACCTTGCGCCACCACGCGGCCGCCCTCTTCGCCGCCCTCCGGACCCAGATCGATGATCCAATCTGCATTCCGGATCACGTCGAGGTTATGTTCAATGATGATGATCGAGTTCCCCAGGTCCGTTAGACGATGCAGTACATCCAGAAGCTTCTTTACATCGTCGAAGTGCAAACCGGTCGTGGGCTCATCGAGAAGGTAGAGGGTTTTGCCCGTCTGCCGCTTGCTCAACTCGCGCGCCAATTTGATGCGCTGTGCCTCGCCACCAGAAAGCGTCACAGCCGACTGTCCCAGATGGATATATCCCAAGCCCACGTCGACCAGCGTCTGCAACTTTGGTTTGATCTGGGGGATGTTTTCCAGAATCGGCAACGCATCCGACACCGGCATTTCCAGCAAATCTGCGATTGAATATCCGTTGTATTTGACCGCCAGCGTCTCCGAGTTATACCGGCGCCCGTCGCAGACTTCGCAGAGCACGTACACGTCCGGGAGAAAATTCATCTCGATGCGCCGTTGCCCCTCGCCCTGGCAAGCCTCGCACCGGCCTCCCGAGACATTAAACGAAAACCGTCCGGCCTTGTATCCGCGCTCGCGCGATTCCGGCAACATGGCATAGAGATCGCGGATCGCCGTGAACACTCCCGTGTACGTCGCAGGATTCGACCGCGGTGTCCTCCCGATTGGCGATTGATCAATGCGGATGACCTTGTCGATATTCTCCGCCCCTGAAATCGCCTTGTGCTCGCCCGCCTTCTCGCGCGAGCGATAAAGCTGCCGCGCCAGCGCGCGATACAAGATGTCATTCACGAGCGTCGATTTTCCCGATCCGGAGACACCGGTCACGACCGTCATCACGCCCAATGGGAAAGTCACGTCCAGGTTCTTGAGATTGTTTTCCTTCGCGCCGAGGATCGTAAGCGCCGCGCCGTTCTTCTGCCGCCGTTCCGGCCGCATCTCGATCTGCGTCCTGCCCGAGATATATGCGCCCGTGAGCGAGTTCGGCTCCCGCATGATCTCTTCCGGCGTCCCGTGCGCCACCAGATCTCCCCCATGCCGCCCCGCTCCCGGCCCGAGGTCAACAACATAATCCGCTCGCCTGATCGTCTCCTCATCATGCTCAACCACAAGCACCGTGTTCCCCAAGTCGCGCAGGTTCTCCAGCGCATTCAGCAGGCGGCCGTTGTCACGATGATGCAACCCGATCGACGGCTCATCCAGCACATAAAGGACTCCGCGCAGCTTCGATCCAATCTGAGTTGCCAGCCGAATTCGCTGGCCCTCCCCACCGGACAGGGTCGCAGCCGACCGGTCCAGCGAGATATATCCCAGCCCCACCGCATTCAGGAATTGCAAGCGCTCGACCACTTCATGCATCACCCGTCCCGCAATCACCGCCTCGCGGCCCGCAAGTTTGATTCCCTGCGCGGTTTCCAGCGCCCGCGATACAGGCATCGCGGTGAAGTCGGCAATCGACATCCCACTGACCTTCACCGCCAGACTCTCCGGGCGCAGCCGCTTCCCATGACACGCCGGACACTCCGTCGCCGACATGTGATCCATCAGCCAATCGCGGTACCCTTCCGACGTGGACTCTTCCAGGTTCTGCTTGAGATATCCGAAGATCCCATGGAACCCCGTTCGTCCACCGCGGCCCTGCTCGCCGTTCAGCAGAAAGTCTTGTATCTTCTCCGGCAGTTTCTCGAAGGGCGTGCTCAGGTCAATTCCATAAGCAGACGACACCACATGCAGCTGGTGAATCAGGTTCTGCGATGCCGACCCCGGCCCTAGCCCGCCATCCAGCAGCGGCTTTGACCAGTCGCTAATCACTTTTGCGGGATCAAAGTCGTATTTGCTCCCCAAGCCGTGGCACTCCGGACAGGCACCGTACACACTATTAAAGGAAAACGAGCGAGGCTCGAGCTGTGGCACGTTGATCCCGCAATCCGGACAGGCCAGCTTCTCCGAGTAAAGCTGCTCTTCCCCACCCACAACCGCGACCTGCACCAGACCGCCAGCCAGTTTCATCGCCAGGCCAATCGACGTTTCAAGCCGATGCTCGATTCCCGGCTTCACCAGCAACCGGTCAATGACAACTTCAATCGTGTGGTTCTTCCGCTTGTCCAGGTTGACGACGATATCGTCGTCTAGACTCACCAACTCGCCGTCGATCCGCGCCCGTGTATACCCATGCTTCACGAGCGTCTCCATCTCCTTCTTGAACTCGCCCTTCCGTCCGCGGACGATGGGGGCCATGATCATGACGCGGTCTTCCGGACTCAGGGCCATCACCCGCTGCACAATCTGATCGGCGGACTGGCGGCTGATCGCCCGCCCGCACTTGGGACAGTGCGGCACCCCGATGGAAGCGAACAAGAGGCGAAGATAGTCGTAGATCTCAGTAATGGTTCCGACGGTGGATCGCGGGCTGCGGCTGGTGGTCTTTTGCTCGATCGAGATCGATGGGCTAAGTCCATCAATTCCATCAACATCCGGACGTTCCATCTGGTCCAGAAACTGCCGCGCATAGGCCGACAGAGTCTCCACGTAGCGCCGCTGGCCTTCGGCGTAAATCGTGTCGAACGCCAGCGAAGACTTCCCCGATCCGCTCAGCCCCGTGACAACCGTAAGCGTGTTTCTCGGAATCTCAACGCTGATGTTTTTCAGATTGTGCTGCCGGGCGCCCCGGACAGAAATCTTGGTAATGGCCATTATTTGTCCAGGGTGATGTACCTTCCGTAATGTCGACAGGTGACCAGAATTGTCCGAAAGTAGGAATGCACAGCTCTACTCCGTATCTTAGTCGTCAACAACGCGGAGCGTCAACGCAGGTAGATTGAGAACGCGAGACTTGCGACAGGCCAACACGAAGTAGCCAGCTTCAGCACAATTCGTTTCAAGGGATTTAGAAGACCGTGATTTCGCTATTAATGCCTTTTATCCTCTGCGTCACCGTCGTCGCTTCCGTCAGCCTCGGCATCCTCGCCGCCTACATCGCAGTCTTCGGCATCCTGAGCACATTCGGCCAGCCATCGCGCCCTGAACCCGCGCCAGCCCGCCCGCGCCTGGTGCTGGTGCCCACGCAGAACCACGCCAGCGGCGACTGATCGATCTGTCAGGCTTGGCACCCGTTCCCTCAGAGCACTAGCGCGTCTGTTCCAATTTCCGAAATTCGGCAGTGACCCTGTTCGCTGTGGCTGAGTACGGGTTACTATCTCTGCTCGGGCCCTTTCCTTCTTCCCCTTCATTTCAACGTGGCGGAGGTGCCTTATGCCAACGTCTCTATTCGGGCCGGACTTTCAAGCGGTTCTCAATCGCGCCGTCAACCCATCCACTCCAGCGGCTGCTCCATTCCCCTCACCCGAAGATTGGCGCGACCGCTGGATTTATTTCCTGATGCTCGATCGCTTCAACAATCCGTCAGGCCCTCCCGCGCACAGCCCATTCAATGATCCCGATTTTTCCGGATTCCAGGGCGGAAAATTCTCAGGCGTGCGGCAGGAACTTTCTTACATCAAAAACCTCGGGGCGGGAGCCATCTGGCTCAGTCCCGTGCTGAAGAATTTTCAGTTCGATCCCAATACCTACCACGGCTATGGCATTCACAATTTCATCGGCGCCGAGCCCCGCTTCGCCGACAACGCCGCCGCAGCTGACGATGAACTTCGCACCCTGGTGGATGCAGCCCACCAACAAGACCTGCTCGTGATCTTCGATATTGTGCTCAATCACACCGGCAACGCGTTCGCCTATCAATGCGATCCAACGGATCAATTCTGCATTAGCAACCAGGGAGCGCAGGCCAGCTTTCATCCTTCCCCGCAACCCGGTCAATGGCGCGATGCAACCGGAGTCGCGCGCCCCGACTTCCCCGATGTCGCCACCATTCCCAACCCGTCGCTGGATGCTGTGGTATGGCCGCTGGAACTTCAGAAGAACAGCTTCTTCCGCCGCCAAGGAACCCCGGATCCCAACGGCGACGATACGGTCGGCGATTTCAGCGTCTTAAAGCAGATGGTGACAGCCGATGCCGACCTGCAGCGTTTCCTCATCCGTTCCTACCAGTACGTGATCGCTCGCTTCGATATCGACGGCTTCCGCATCGATACCCTCCGCTATCTGAAGGGCGATTTGGCGCGCCTCTTCGGCAATTCCATGCGCGAATTTGCCCTGAGCATCGGCAAGAAGAACTTTTTCACCTTCGGGGAAGTCTTCGATTCGAACGCAGAGCAGGATATCGCCAGATTCATCGGACGAAACACCAGCGACCAGAGCGAACTCGTCGGCGTTGATGCCGCTCTCGACTACCCACTATTCAATACTCTCAAACCCGTCGTAAAAGGCTTCGCGCCGCCCGCCGCTGTAGTTGGCATGTATCAGAATCGCAAGAGTGTGGAAGTCAACGTTCTCAGTTCCCATGGCGATGCAACTCGCTATTTCGTCACCTTTCTCGACAATCATGACGTGAAGGAACGCATCCGCTACGTCGATCCCGTAGACCCCACGAAGTTTGATGATCAGGTGACTATGGCGCTGGCCTGTCTCTATTCCCTGCCCGGCATTCCGTGCCTCTACTACGGCACCGAACAGGGATTGCACGGCTCGGGCAGCGACCCAGCCGTACGTGAGGCCCTTTGGGGTGGACCCGGCTTCGACGAGCAGAGTGCGTTCTATCAGGACATTCAGCAGATCGCATCGGTTCGTGCCCGGCAGTCCGCCCTGCGCTACGGACGTTTCTATTTTCGTCCCATCTCGGGCGACGGCGTGAACTTCAGGGTCTCAGGATTCCCGCAGGGAGTCGTAGCGTTCTCCCGCATCCTGAACGATCAGGAGGTGGTCGTCGCGGCAAATACAAACACCGCGTCGACCCAGCAAGTCGATGTGATCGTGGAGATTCTGCTCAGTTCTGCGGGCGATGCGTTTGACGTGCTGTACAGCAATCAGACTGCACCACAAGCTCCCCAGCCAGTTCGCCTGGTTCTAGCTGGGACCCCGACGGTTCATGAAGTCGACGGCTCAATCGGAACCGGCCCCTTAAATGTAATCCGTGTAAACCTGCAGCCGCTGGAGGTTCAAATCCTCCGCAGGCATGCTCCAGAGCCGCAGTAATAGCTGCCCGTTGCAGCCAAACTACTTCTTCTCCTGCCCTCCACTTGCTACCGCGAGCAGATACCACGACGAATGCGGCAGCCATTGCTCACCCCAGCGCCAGTCGTTGTCCGCTCCCGTCTCGCGATAGGGAATCAGAAAATCGATGTCGTTTTCGTCTTTGAACCCTCCAGTGATCCCGTTCGAGATCCCGCCGGGCGCATTCGTAAATGCCCACGAATCGAAATACATATAAGGAGGATTATTCCGTCCCACACCGTTCAGCATGCACGAGTCGAACGGATTCAAACCCAGAATCCAGTTCAGCTGGTTGGTGGAAAACGCCTCCAGCTTCTCGCGAAAAGCCTTATCGTTGGCAAAAAGTTGCACGGCCAGATTTGCCGCCGTCGCCACTGAGGCCAGCCGCGCGTTTTCCCCTTGCCACCAGGGAGCAGCGTCACTGTTATGCGGAAAGAAGAAACTGGTGCGCCGCGATCCGTTCTTTTCCTGCACATACTCGCGGCTGTACCCGAAGGGATTGTTCAGTTCCCCGGTAATGGCCAGTTCAAACTCCAGCGATCGCTTGACCGTGTCGAGCACTGCCATGCGCACCGACGGATCGGCAACTTCCTGGTAATAGAGCAGGCTCACCACAGGAAATCCGCCGTCCGATGCATGAAAGAACGGACGCGTCCCCTCATCCACCCGCCAATAATTGTTGTAACCACCCGCGCTGATCTGTCGCGACATCAGACTTTTCGCCCGCCGGTCAGCCGCCGCCTTGTACTTATCTTTCTTTGTGGCGCGGTAGAGTTCCGTTGCCGCCGCCAGCGCGCAGTAATCATCAACCATGTTCTCCTTGCCATCGTTGACTAACTTCAGATTGTCTTTCTCCAGATAGTCGAAAGCATCCTCGGCTGCCTTCAGATAATCCGCACTCGTAAACTCCCCGGACACCGGATATGTGCTTGCCATGGCAAGCGCCGCAACCGCGATGCCTCCTCCGGAGCGATAGCTGACCTCATACTCCCGGTCGTTGTTCGCCGACTCAAGCATCCCTCTCGCACCCTGGCCCGGAGTGGACTCAATGCCGAAGCGTTTCATCTCCCCGGCGATCTTGCGTCCGGCCGGCGTCTGGTCCACATCGCCGGTGGTCACGGACCGATAAAATGACCCATCCGGTACCTTCATGCGGACCATGTAATCCGCTCCGAACATCGCCTCATCCAACAAACGCGCTTGATACCGCGCAAGGTCTGCATTCCCTCGCAGCTTCATCTGCTCATAGCTCTTTAATAATGAGTAGACGGCGAACGGTATCTGTTGCGGATTGAAATAGGTCGAGAATGACAGATGCGAGAAGTGCTTTCCGTAGTCGCCCGTGGCGTCCCACCAGCCGCCGTGCGCATCAACGGTCCCCGCCTTCTTACCATCAAACTTCAGATGGCGATCCGCCTTATCGAACTCTCCCGAGCTGCGCTGGCCTTTGAAGTAATAGATGACATCGGACATCGTGCTCCGCTCCAGCAGGTCGCGCTCGATCAAAAACGGAAACGAGCGCACCTTCCCCGATCCCGTCGCGCACTCCAGGTAATACTTCCCCTCTTTCGCGAATGCGTCGAAGTCGAGTGTCCAGAAATACCAATCCTTCCACTTCTGCACGGGACCCGACGCCTTCGCGGAAACATCCATCACCGGCTGTTCGTTGTCGTAGTTTCTCAGCGAGCAGCCTGTCACGCTATCTCCCGCCTTCGCCAAAATCACCGCATGTTTTTGACCCGCAGGTTCATAGCCCAGGTGATTGGCAAGGATCTTTACCTCGGATGCCAAGGAGCACGCGCTTAGAAATAAGACGGATAGCAACATAACGAACAGCGTTCGTTTCATAAGATCACCTGGATAAATTTGAAGTAGTGAAGATCTACTTTCATTCCGGCGGAATGAATGAAAGTTATGCCCTCTTCTTGGGTGCCCCACTTCTGTCCGACTCTGCCAGAAGTGAGCCTTTCGATCGAGCGCTGTCGAAGGGTGTCTCCATGATGAAGACTGGGCATGTCAGTAAATCACTTTGAGCGAAAACTGAATCTGCCGCGAAGTTCCCGCAGTCTTGCTGATGATGCCAAACCCGCTCCCGTTTACAATGTTCGAGGGCAATCCGAAGTTCACGATATTGAAAATATTGAAGAACTCGGCGCGAAACTCCAGCGTGCCCAGCTCGGCGTTGCCACGATGCCCGAACGGAGTGTCTTTGATCACCGCGAAATCAAAGCTGTGAAAGGCCGGCCCGCGAAACGTGTTGCGCCCCAAAGTGCCGAAGCGTCCGCTGTGCGGTCCCGTCCCGCCGGCGATGTTGATCGGAATGTTAAAGAAAGACGCATTGTCGTTGCCCAAACCGAAATAGTCATCCCGCACCGGTCGGCTCGTCGACAAGTGTGGCATCGTCACCAGATCCGGACGGTCTCCTCCACCCAGGCCGGCCCCTGTCTGTTGAATCCCGGAGAAGACTGTGAAGGGCGATCCGGTCGTCAGGGTCGTGATGTTCAGAACCTGCCAACCTCGGGTAAACGTCCGGCCGAGCGGCCGCAGAAAGTGCACTCGCTCGAGCGGTAGCAACTGGATCACGCTGGCGGCAAACACATGTGTCACATCGAACGTAGACGGCCCTTTCTCCGCCGACGGATCCCAGGGATTCTGCGGTCCAGTCTGCAGAATCGTCCCCGACGTCCCCAGTAATCCCCCCAGCACCGCGCTCGTGTCGTCCAGCGCCTTCGAGTACGTGTAACTCGCCTGCAGTCCCAGACCGTAGCGGGCGGAGTTCTTCGTCAAACTGGTCTGCAGCGCGTGGTAACTCGAGTGCGACGCGCTGGTCATGATCATTTCCGGGCCGAACCCTCCCGTCGCATGGCACGGTGTATCGAACTGGGTGAAAGGAGCAAATCCCTCGCACGCGCCGCCGTAACTGTTCGGGTTGTACACGCGCGCCAGATGGACTCCCGCCGTCCCAACGTAGGAAGCGTTGAACTTGAAATCGCCAAAGTCATGGTCGACCCCGGCCGTCCAACTCCCGATATACCCGTTGCCAAAATTTTTCGCGATGCCGCTGATGTTAAGTAACTGTACATTTCCCGGTGCCAGCGCGTTCAGATCCGTCTGGAACCGCGCGTAGTCAAACACGGTGTTCGCCGGAACATCCTCTGAACGGCCGGTCGCAAAGATAGGCTGACCCTGCACGCTATAGGCGGTCGGGAGATTCAACTTCACAAACGTGTTGTGAAACACCACTGGCTCATTCGGTTGAGCGTAAATCGAGGGAGCAAACACATAGGGAATCGCCGCGGTCAAAAAGTTGTCTTGCCAGAGATTGGGGATCCCCGTTGCAATCGCAGCCCCTGCGTGCAGCACCGTGTGTTTTCCGAGGCTGTAATCGAGCGACAGCCGCGGTCCCCAGCCGTGCCAGTCCTGATCGTAGGGCGGCTGCGGATTGATGAATACCTCTTGATGAGCATTCCGATCCCAGTACGGCACTGTTTTGCCGTCCGGCCCCGTGAAGATGGGCAGCGATGTCCTCTTCGTCGCCTCATGGATGCGGCTGTTCACTTCATACCGCAATCCGTAGTTCACAGTCAGCTGTGGCGTCGCCTTCCAGGTGTCCTGAAAATAGAAGCCATACGCTTCGCGCCGCACACCCGCTTCGTTGAACTTGTCTCCCACAGGCGTGATATCCGCGGCTGCCATGACGTTGTAGGAATACGGCGTAGCCGTGAGAAGTGCGGTTAGCGAATCGGGCAGCGGATCTCCCACAGCGATGTCATGCGTTCCACTCCCTGACTTGATCTCTACCGGCGAATACACCTTCCCGCCGCCAAATTCGTAAATCCCGTTTGTGTTCACTCCAAAGATCGTCGAATCGCGGTTAATCCGGATCTCCGCTCCCCACTTAAAATCATGCGACTTCCGCACCCAGGCAAAATCCTGCTTGAACTGATACAGGTTGCCGTACGACCCGAAAATCGATCCGCTTGGCTGGTTGTACGGCTGGTACAGACCGTCCGCATAAGTAATGCCGGGTAGCGTGTGATTTCCCGCAGGAAAAAAGGGAGTGCTACGGATGTAGCTCAGGGAAGTGTCCGACGTCATGTGCGCAGAAATTGTCCGCGTGTACCGCACACCGGCGTTGCGCTGATGGTCGTAGAACTGAATGCCGAACTCCGGGTTGATCACAGTCTGGTCGGGATTTGTCAGTGGTCCTCTAACTTGATTCAAGCTGAACCGGGTCAACAGTGCGGCCTTGTCCGAGATCCTGTGGTCCACCCGGATGGAGAATTGGTCTGTGCGCGTCTCAACCTTCGATGAGGCAGCATACGTGCGCTCTCCTAAAGGTCCGTTCGGTTCGTTCGGCAGCGGATACCCATTGAGCACAGCCGCTATTTCTGCGTTGACCGGAACGAACAACGTATCCCGTGCGAAGGTCGTGGTATCCATGCCCTGCCGCTCGGCAGCGGTTGGAACGGGAATCACCTGCGTTGTCCCCAGAACCTGCCGGAAGCCTTGATATTCCCCGAAGTAAAAAGTCCGGTCGCGCCCGTTGTAGATGCCGGGCAGCACGACTGGCCCGCCGTTCGTAAAGCCGAACTCGTTTCTCACAAAAGGAGGAATCCGCCGTTTGCCGGTAGGATCCTTATAGTCGAAGTAATTCCGCGCATCAAAGGCCGCGTTCCTCACGAACTCGAACAGGCTTCCGTGAATCTGGTTCACACCCGATTTCGTAACGACATTCGTGAAACTCGCCCCGCCGTGCCCAATCTCGGGCGGCATGACCCCGCTGTCTGACTGCACCTCCTGGATCCCATCCACATTGAAGTTGGAGAAGGTCGCGCCGCCCATCTCAGGATCGGTCGTGTCGAAGCCATCCATGGCGAAAACCGTGGCGGTTCCCCTTTGACCGTTCACGGCAAATTGCTGGGTGAAATTCGCGGCGCCATTCGTGTCGGTCATCGTCCCTGCCGCCAACAACAGCAACTTGCTGAAGTCGCGCGCATTCAGCGGAAGGCTCGAAACCTCGGAACTCGAAAGATGCTCGCCGCCGCTCGCCTGCGATGCGGCTTGCCCGCTGGCGCTCGCCTCAACCGTCTCCCGGATTACCTGACCCGATGACGTCAGCTGCAGGATCGTGGACGCTGCATTTTCCTCGTCAACGATGAGGGGAAATTCCGCATTCCACTGCTTGTCCGCCATTCGAATGGACAGTTCATAACGATCTTCCGGCAGGGTCGGAAAATCAAAGCGGCCATCGGCACCAGTCATGGCCGTGTATTCCTGCCCGGCATTCGCGGAGTGAAGTTTTACAACAGCGCCGTTCACGGGTTTTCCGGCGTTGTCCCTGAGATGCCCGCTCCATGCGCTCGCAAGGGCAAGAGCAGGCATCCAAATGAAAAAAAGGAATGAATATAGGGTATAAGGACGATTCAGCATAGCTTCAATTAGGAAGCTGGAATTATATAGGCGTGCGGCGCTTCCTGTTCTGGGACACTATCAGGAATGAATCTGACCCAGTGTGCTTACAATCACAAAACGGACGATACCCTACCCGCAGAGTCCCGATTTGGCAGGCGATCGTTCGCTGGACACTCCAGTGTAGCCACTGCGCGCCGGGAGTATCACGCCCCAAAATGCGAGGCTTTTCCTTTGTGAAAGCCACTTACAGCACCTCTGAAGGCTACCCGTGATAGCATTTTCTTGGTAACTCTCCGCTCGGCGGCTATGACTCGTTTCCTGTCCATCCCGCTCTGCGTAATCCTCCTCACCCTCATCTTTCATGTCCCTTGCGCGTCCGCGGCTGAGCCGCTGTGGCTTGAAGTTCACTCCACCCACTACACCGTCATCACCGATGCTGGCGAAAGGAAGGGTCGCGAGATCGCCCTGCGCTTCGAACAGATGCGTGCCGTCTTCGCTAATCTCCTCACCAAGGATCGCCTCAACGAGTCCCGCCCTCTTACCATTCTCGCTTTCAAGAACGACCGATCGTTTTACCAGCTAGCTCCCCTGCATCAAGGGCAGCCCATCGATGCTCCGGGGTTCCTCCTTTCTGGCAGCGATCAGGATTTCATCGTGCTCAATGCCTTTGAAGACGAACCCTGGCGCGCTATCGCTCACGACTTCGCCATCCGCCTGTTGAACTTTAACTATCCACCCGCGCAAGGTTGGTTCGATGAAGGTCTCGCGGAATATTTCAGCTCCGTGCATGTGGATAACAGAGAGGTCGAAATCGGCGCCGATCCTGAGCTGCAACCGACCGTCCAGCAGGACGTGATGGGAAATCTGCGCGACACTCATCCCCCGAAGTCGCTCGCAGAACTGCTCGCCGCGCAGGTCTGGCTCTCGCTGCCCGATCTGTTCTCCATGAAGCACGATCCCGCGCGCAATGAAGGCACCCGGCATACGCTCTACTACGCTGAATCGTGGATCGTGATGCATTACCTGCTCCACGAAAAGAAGCTGCCGGAAACCGGTGCCTATTTTGGTTTAGTGCTGAATCAGCACCTGCCGGTCGAAGACGCTATCCAGCAGGCTTTTGGCATGAGTTCGGCGGAACTCGAGAAGGCGGTCAAAGACTATTTCCACTCCCAGACGGGCTTCCTGGCTGCGATCGACGATGCCCGGCAGCGCAACGTCGATCCTGACCACCCTTTGCCCGTGGCTCGTTCCGGCCAGACCGACCATTTCCAGGCACCCGTCGGCCCCGAAGACTCTCCCGTCACTGCCAAGGCATTGCCCGAACCCGATGCCCGAGCCATCTATGCGAATGTGCAGGTCCGGATCCCCGAGCGGCGTGAAGCCGGTTTGAAAACTCTGCGCGAGCTGGCCACGACTCCCACCGAGGTCGACAGAAAGGCAGAATCCAAGTCGGCAAAGCGAACGGGCGAAGATGCTGAGCAGCTGCCCACGAACGCCATCGGCGATCCCCTCGCCCACCGATTTCTCGCCTGGGACTATATCGAACACAATCAATTCGAGGAAGCCTTCAACGAAATCAACGATGCCGCTTCTCTCAACCCGCATGACATGTGGCTGCGCTATTACCTCTCCGCCGGCAAGTACCGCATGGCCAAGTCCCGGCGCGCCGAAATGATGGGCCTGGCCAACATGATGCTCGATCTCAAGTCCGTGCTGGAATGGAATCCTCAAATGGCCGAGGCCTACGATCTCCTGGCCAGCGCGCGTAGCTCCGGTGGCAGCAATACCTCAGCCCTGCAGGCCGAGCGTGAGGCCATCAATCTCAGTCCACGGAACGAACAGTACGTTTTCCACCTGGCTGAGATTTACGTCTCCGGCAGGAAGTGGGAACCCGCCACCGCCCTGCTGGATCGCCTGAAGTCCAGTTCCAACCCGGAGATCGCAAGCCAGGCGCGGGACCTGCTTATGCAGGCCAGCACTCAGCGCAAGTACGGTATTGCCGCAAACCCATCCGGCGCGGGCCAGCCGAAATTCGAAGCCCAGAAGTCTCCTTTCGATGTGCTTGAGGAAGACGCTGCCAAGCGCGATACGTCCGAAACTACTGGAAGTCCAGAGGGCCCAGGGGACCGTCGCACTACAAAATTTGTCAGAGGCCGCCTGATGGCCGTTGACTGTTCGCATCCTCCCTCCGCGATTCTCACCGTCCGTTCCGACCAGGGGACGCTGAAACTCCGGACCACCGACTACAAATCTTTGCTCCTCATCGGCGCTGACGATTTCTCCTGTGAGTGGCGCGACCGTCAGGTCACCGCGAATTACAAGTCAAGCAGCGCAGGATCTGGCGACTTGGTCTCGCTGGAAATGCGATAACCTCTCAAGCCTCCCGCTCGGCCCGCACACGTAACGTTTCGTAAAGGCCTAAAAAATCGATTTTCTCCTGTTGACACAACTGTGTCTCTGTCGCAAAATGCGCCCGATAGGAAGGAGGCTTATGCCGAATCGCAACCTGTTGGCGTCCTCGTTTGCTAACTTCGGCGGTTTGCTCCGATTCGTTGGAGTAGCTGCATTCCTGCTGGCCCCATTCATCCCACCCACGTTGTCGGCTGGAGAGTCTGACTCCCGGCCCTACCACTTCCAGAACGTCGTCATCGGCGGTGGTGGTGGCTTTATCCCAGGCATCGTCTTCAGCACAACCGAGCCCGGATTGGTGTACGCCCGGACCGACATCGGCGGCGCCTACCGGTTTGATCCGAAGTCAGGCAGTTGGATTCCTCTGCTCGACTGGATCGGGTTCCCCGACTGGAACCTCAGCGGCGTCGAAAGCATCGCCATCGATCCACGCAATCCCCAACGGGTGTACTTCGCGGTCGGAACGTACACCAACGAGTGGTCCAGTCAAAACGGCGCGATTCTTCGCTCCAACAATCAAGGCCGCACGTTCCAGAGGTTTGACCTTCCCTTCAAAGTGGGCAGCAACATGCCCGGCCGAGGTATGGGCGAGCGACTGGCCATTGATCCAAACAACACTCGCGTTCTTTACCTTGGAACCCGTAGCGGTAACGGGCTTTGGCGAAGCGTGGATTCAGGCGAGACGTGGTCTCAAGTCACGAGTTTTCCTGACTCTGGCCCGTACCATGAGCCTTCGAGCGGTCCTGCGGACACCTATGACAATGACCCGATCGGCGTTGTATGGGTCACGTTTGACTCTCGCACAACCGTGAACGTCGGCCACATGAAGGTCTCGCAGAATATTTATGTCGGCGTCGCCGACCCGGCCAACAGCCTGTGGCATAGCGCGGATGGCGGTAAGACTTGGTCGGCGGTGGCTGGACAGCCAACGGGAGTCATGCCACATCACGGCAAACTTGCGTCCACGGGCATTCTTTACCTCAGCTATAACAACAACGCTGGACCTTATGACGGTTCAGCCGGCAATGTGTGGAAGTATGACACCGGTTCCGGAACCTGGACCGACATCACACCGCCTCAATCTCCCCTGAATGGCGGATACGGCTTCGGCGGCTTGACAGTCGACGCGCTGAACCCCGGCACGATCGTGGTCGCAGCGCTCAACCAGTGGTGGCCGGATACGCAGTTTTTCCGGACCCTTGATGGCGGACAGACGTGGAATCTAATCTGGAATGTAAGCTGGACCAATCCGGCAGGCTGGCCTCCATACGTCGTCCCCAACTACACAATCGATTACGCCTCGGTCGCGCCATGGCTCACCTTCGGCGCAACACCGGCGACTTGCACGCAAGCAGGTCCCAGCAACGGACTGTGTCCGCAGCCGACGCCCAAGTTGGGCTGGATGGTTGAGTCGCTCGAGATCGATCCCTTTAATTCCGACCGTATGTTGTACGGCACTGGCGCGACGATGTACGGCACCAACAACTTCACGGCGTGGGACACTAACGGCGTAATCAACATCTCCGTGGCCGCGGCGGGAATTGAAGAAACCGCGGTACAAGACCTGATCAGCCCACCGGCGGGCACGGCCCATCTCATCAGCGCCATCGCTGACAACGGTGGTTACACACACAATGACCTGACGGCACCGAGCGTCATGGACGCGAACCCGGTATTCACGACAGGCACCAGCCTCGACTACGCGGAACTGGATCCGAGCTTCGTTGTCCGCGTGGGAAGTGGTGGTACCAACGGAATGAACATCGGTTTCTCCGCCGATGGCGGTCAAACCTGGACTCCTGCGGCGACTCAACCTTCGGGTGCCTCAGGAGGAAGCGTCGCGGCAGCGGTTGACGGCAGCCGCGTCGTGTGGAGTTCCGGAGCGGGAGTCTTCTACTCTGTGGACGACGGGACTAACTGGACGGCATCCACCAGCGTGCCGACCGGCGCGAGCGTGCGTTCTGATCGCGTCAACCCGCTGAAGTTCTACGCGTTCGCCAACGGCGCGATCTACATCAGCACTGACGGTGGCCAGTCATTCGCAACCACGGCAGCGAACAACTTGCCCCCGGCAGGCACTTCCGCGCAATTCAAGGCAACTCCGGGTCGCGAGGGCGACATCTGGCTCGCGGGCGGAAGTACAACGACCGTGTACGGCATCTGGCATTCGCGCGATGGCGGGAATTCGTTCTCCAGGCTGTGGAACGTGGACGCCGCCAGCACGATCGGCTTCGGCAAACCCGCTCCATTCCACAAATACCCGACGCTCTACAGCAGCGCCGAGGTCTGTGGCGTGTGGGGAATCTATCGCTCCGACGATGCCGGATGGACTTGGATCCGCGTTAACGATGATCGCCATCAATACGCATTGACCAACCAAACCATCACCGGCGATCCCCGGATCTACGGCCGCGTGTACGTCGGTACGAATGGACGCGGAATCATTTACGGAGACCCGGTACGTGGTCGTTAATGAGTCCGAGAAGCAATCTCATTTGTCATCCTGAGGGCCGCGTCTTTTGCGGCCCGGAGGACCTATGCACTCTGTTGACACAGTGCATAGGTCCTCCGGTGCAAAAACGCGCCTCAGGATGAGAGGGAGATTTAATCAGCCGGCGCGCACGAGACACTGCCTTCGGTCAGAGAATAGCGGCAATTCCAGCGAAACCCACCCGGATCATGCTTGCCGTAACCCCAGACCCGGAAATAGAAGGTTGCCTCTTCCAGCCGCGAGGCTTCCACGAACACGTGATCGTTCTCGCGCAGCGTGGGACGCAGGTCCACACTAACCATCTGGATCAAGCCTGAACCGTCGAGCAGCACAGGTTCGACTGACGATGCCGCTGCAAACACCAGCGCCCGTGAGGTCTTCCTTCCGACATATTGTGTGACCACCAGAAAATCGTTGCTTGACCAGGCCACTGCAGCCAGCCCCAGATAGTCACAGAGTTTTCGTGAGCGTCCCGACGACAACTCGGTCAGCCAAAGCGAATGAGAAGCCCCCACGAGTTCTCCCGCCAGACTCTCGGGAGCAACGTCGCGCAGCTCAAACCGCCCGTCCGGTGAGACCAGTCGCCCGGCCTTAGGAAACATCGAGAAAGGCTCAGCATATCCCGGAACGGCCAGACAGACCGCCAACATAGCCGCAAAGAAAACACCCCGGAGCAGCCGCATAGTCCCCTGCAACTATTCCATTCTGGGAATCGTTCCAATGTCGTGATTTAAATCACGATGAGCATTACTTTGGTTTGCTCGAGAACTTGCTTTCCGGATCTATGGATGCCGAGTAGCCTCATGCTTCGAGTTCTTCTCACCTAGGCCGGAAACACGCGCAACGCAACACAAACCAGCGTCATCAACACAGAGGCAGCCAGCAAGAAAGGAAAACTGAATTTCTGGTGATCCCGCAGTTCCACACCAGACAACCCCACGATAAGAAACGTCGCAGGCGTCAGTGGACTTACCGGGAATCCTGTCGTCATCTGTCCGAGCACTGCGGCTTGGCCCATGTGCACCGCCGGGATGCCTAATCCGCCAGCCACCTCCGCCAATACCGGCAATACCCCGAAGTAAAAGGAGTCCGGGTCAAACAGCAGGCTCAACGGCATGGATACTAATCCCAACGCAAATGGCAGGTGAGGTGCAATCCACCTTGGGACGATATGGATGGCTGCCTTCGTCATCGCACCCAGCATCCCCGATTCCTTCATGATCCCGGTGAATGCGCCGGCGGCAAATAGAATGGCAGCCATCAGCAGAGCGGCTCGCGCGTGCGCATCGATCCGTTCCGTCTGTGTTCTCAAGTTTGGGTAGTTGATCCACAACGCCAGGACTAACCCGGCCATAAACACCGCCACCGGATCCAACCGCAATCCAACCATCGCGATGACCATCACTAGCGTCAGGATCAAATTGATCCAAAACCGGTTGGGACGTCGCAGCTCCAAACCTGCCGAGTCTAGCTTCCGCTGAAAAACCTCGCTGCCTGCCGCCAAGGGTCGAAGCCGAAGTGCCTCCCTTCTTCCCAGCCACCACGCAGCGGCAAATACGAACGCAATGCCCACTGCCTGCGCGGGAACGAGTGGTCGAAAAATCGACATGACCGGCACGTGCAACGACGCGGATGCCCGAATCATCGGTCCCGTCCATGGCAGGAAATTCACTCCCGCCGCCATCGATGCCGCACACGCCAACACTCGCCGATCCATACGCAGCCGGTCGTACAAAGGGCGCATCACCGGAATCGTGATGAGAAACGTCACGGCTCCCGAACCGTCAAGGTGCACCAGCAACGCCAGCAGCGCCGTACCCATAACGATGCGCTCGGGATCGCTTCCCACGGCGCGAAGAATTCTGTCGATAATCGGATCCAGCATCCCGGCGTCGGCCATCACGCCGAAATACAAGATCGCAAAGATGAACATTCCGGCAACCGGAGCCACACCCTGGATGCCGTGCACAATGAAAGTAGCTGTCGTCGCGCCGGAGCCCACCGCCAGGGCGGCCGCCACCGGAATCGCAATCAAAGCCGTAAGCGCGGATACTCTCTGGCTCAGTATTACCGCCAGCAGCGCAATAATGGTCAGGAATCCCGCAATAGCGAGCATTTCTTGCCTAGAAGACTGCTTCGGGGGATTTCGAAGATTCGAACAGAACTTTTTTCCTGAAAAGGTCGTCGATTGCGACATCGTCTAGCGCAAACAATTCCCGCAACACACCTCGAGTGTGCTCGCCCAGTAAAGGGGCCGGCAGCCCAGGATGGCCCGGCGTATCAGACAACTTCACGGGTGTCCCGGTCACGCGGTGCGTTCCTGCAGTAGCATGCTCCATCATGGGAAACATCCGCCGCTCCTCGCACTGCGGATCCTCGGCCACCTCCGCAAAGTTGCGCACTGGAGAACACGGTATCCCCGCAGCGCGGAGTTTGCTGATCCATTCTTTCGCCGGTTTTTGCCCAAAGACCTTCGCGAGTTGTGCCTCAAGCGCCTGCCGGTTCTCAATGCGCAGCGCATTCGTTTCATAGTCCGGATGTTTTTTCAGATCCGGCCGTTCCAGCACCTCGCAAAACGACGTCCACAGCTTCTCGCTTCCAATCGCGATCGCCAATTCCCGATCGCTGGCGTGGTATACGCGATAAGGTACGACCGTCGGGAACGAAGTCCCCATCGGCACTGGAACGACGTTCGATCCGAGGAAGCTCATGTAATTCGAAGTCATGGTCGAAATCATGCCGTCGAGCATGGAGATGTCGACGAATTGTCCCTTTCCCGTCTTTTCCCTCGCGCGCAACGCCAGCAAGATGCCAATGACAGCAAACTGCCCCGCGGTGACGTCCGTGACTCCATAACCGCAACGAACCGAATCCCTTTCCTCTGTTCCTGTAATGCTCAGCAACCCGCTTGAAGCCTGCACCACCAGATCCATCGCGGCTTCATCTCGCGATGGACCGTATTGTCCATAACCCGAGATGGAGCAGTAGATCAGCCGCGGATTTCGCTCATGCACGGCTTCGTAGCCCAGCCCCAGTCTCGCCATCGCTCCAGGACGGAAGTTTTCGACGAGTACGTCGACGTGATCGATCAACTGGAGGCAAAGATCGAGCCCCTCTCGCTGTTTCAAATCGATGCAGATGCCCCGCTTGCCGCGGTTCAATCCCAGAAAGAAACTCGAAAGCCCTCCTGCGAAAGGAGGGCCCCATCCCCGTCCCATGTCACCCGCACGACCCTCGAGTTTGTAGACAGTCGCACCAAAGTCGGAAAGCAACAATGTGCAGTACGGCCCGGCGAGCGCATGCGAAAAGTCGAGCACGCGGATGCCTTCAAGCACTGATCCCGAAGATTCTTGCGAAGAAGTTTTGGACGTCATAGAAAACCGATCATGCAGGGTTTCTCTGCTAGTCTGCGCCGTTCTCAGCAAACTCAGCGATTAAGAATCCGCACCGCTGAGAACGCCGCGGAATCGCAGAGAAGCCCCCGCTCACTATTCCTCCTTGCAGACGTACTGCGCCGCATCGTCGGAATTCCCCGATCCCTTGAATCTCGCGACCTGGGGCCAGGGACACAGCGGCCGCGTCCGGTCCACCTTCCCATCAGTCAAATGCGAGGCGATGATCTTGTCCGGTGGCGTGCCATCACTGACCCAGCGGTCCAGCGTGCCCAACGGGTCGAAGGTGTTTGGGCCCGGTCCACCGCCGCAGTGCCCCATCCCAGGCACCATAAACAGCCGGAAGAAATCCGGGGTGCCCGGAGTAGCCCGTTCAACGCTCTCATAATAGCCAATACCTTCTTCTGGCGGCACCACCGGGTCGGCCCACCCGCAGTACATCAGCAGTCTTCCATGGCGCTGCTTGAATTGCGTCAGGTTGGAATCCATCGAGTCGATCTGGGGAAGCGCGTGGTCGGCAAAAGCCAAGTCCTTATCAAAATCGAACGAGCGCAGATCCCACGCCGGATCATGAAACACCCACGACCGCCAAAACTCCAACCGCGCGGGCTCGTCCTTGCCAACGAAGTATCCAGCCCAACTGCCGATCGGAGAATTATCCAGGAATTCGCTGCCGCGCTCCCATCCAGAATAAATCCGCTTCCCGGTCCTCGGATTATGTGCGCCGTCATAGATACTCTTCACTTCAGCCACCTGCGGCTCGGTCAGACAGTCGGCTCCATCCCCTCCCTTGCAGACGAGGGTTGCCGGATCGAACTTGCATCGGCGCGGATCGCCAATGATCCCGTCTTTCACGCCGTCGAGCGCGTCACAGGCCGCTATCACCGCATTGTGGACGAGCGGCAGCTTCGAAGCCGGCAGAGAATCCCCGTCATGCTCGTGAAGGACCCGCCAGTTCCACAGAAAGCCAGTGACTTGCCGGATCCGGTTGTTCGCCGCCGCGCCCGAGATGATTCCGTCGTAGTCGTCTGGATAGCGTTGCGCCTCAGTCAGCGCCTGATGTCCGCCGGTAGAACATCCCCAAAAATAGGAATGCGCTACAAGCCGCCCATAGTAGCTGCGGATCACGAGGTGCGCCACATCCGTCATCACGTGCACCGCGCGATATGCCCAGTCATTGATCTTCTCCGGATGGCCCACACCAAATCGCAAATCACCGCCGGAATGCCCCGTGTCCGACCCAGCCGTCGCATATCCCTTTTGCAGCGCATCGGCCATCTGCTTGTAGCTGAGTGCGCTGGCATAGCCTCCATTGCCGGTCCCTAAAAATCTGCCATTCCACGCTTCCGCCACGGGCAACCACACTTCGATGTGAATTTCAGAATCGGATGTCGGCTTTGCAACCGCCAAAACGCGACAGAATGCGGGCACAGTAAAGGAAGCGACACTCCCTCCCTGATCCTGTGCAGTCGCAGGTGAGAATGCACCAGCAGCAACGGAGATGGCAGAACTGACTTCTGTATAAGGAATCGTTAGGCCGGTGAGATGCTCACAGGCCGCGGCGCTAGCGAAACTCAAATGCCCCAAGCATCCCGCAATAATGAGAACTCGGACTCCGTGGTTGACAAGAGCTGATCGCATGCCAAGTCGCGCCCGTTGCATAGCGTGCGATTCTAGCGGATCGGATCACCTCCACCAAGCAAGTCTTACAGTAAGAACCCTTCTACTCGCCCTGCGGAATTTGTGTGCAAAGAAGGCGGTGGGGCGGGTGGGGCATCCTTCGGTTCCTGGGATCAGCACGACTGAGGGTTTCGATCCTTGAGTTCGTTGCAAGGTGGGATACTACGGACGCCTGAAGTCTAGCGTGGTTGAAAACAAAATCTGACTGCTCTTCATTCGTCAAACGGCTGGAGGATGGGGCAAGCCCGAACCTCATGCAGTCGGCAGCATCGTACCCGACCGCACTCGCAACAGCGCGATCATCCTGAGGCGGATGGACCAGATGGGGTGGTAGTCGTGCCAGTGTTCCTGCGGGAACACATCGTCATGACGGAATTGGATATACGATAACGTCATGACAGCTAAGCTGAAGAAACGAAAGCGGCAAAAGGCACGGCGGAGGGGCGTCAGAGTCGGCAACTTGCGCGCGTCGGTGGAAGACGACCTGTTATTGCTGGCGGATCAGGAGACAGGGGCGGAGGGGCGCTGGAACCGGCCGCGAAAGCGGAGAATCTCGTGGCGTGTGGATGTGGAAGTGGCGGAATGGTTCAAGTCCAAAGGCCCCGGCTACGAGATGCGAATGAACCTGATCTTGAGAAGAGTCATGGTGGAAGGTAAGAAGCGGATCGGGAGAGGTAGAGGAATTGGACTTCATTCCTGCCAAAACTAAACTCGAATGGCCAGCGACCCGCAGGTGAGAACAAATGGGTGTCCTGCGTGGCCAGAGCCCACCCTCCCGCCAAGAACGCGGGAGGGGTGGGGCAACCCTCTTGAGGAGTCTTGATTCGGTGAGGATGGGCTAGCCCCCTCTGACGTGGAACGCCTGCGATATGCGGAATGGTTATGTCCATACCCGACTTCTCAGGATCTCTTGCAACCGTGAGTCTTCGCGCATTTCGACATGGTCGGGCCAGTACCTGAGTCCGATCACAGCCGGATCGCCGATCTCATGGGCTTTTTGCAATTGTCGAAACCCCTCGTCCCGCTCATCGGCAGCAAAGGCAGCCAAACCGAAGAAAACAGGTGCAACGTACTCGCGCTTTGCCCTCCAGCATAGCTCCATGTATAGGGCCCTGGAGTCATCCGACCTTCCGAGTCGAGCATAGGAGCGGGCAAGGGAAGCCATGAACCAGAGGGGTCGGCCGAACATTCTGATAGAAAGCTCTCCTATCTCTGCGGCTTCGGAGTAGCGGCCCAACGCGTTTAGTCCCGTCATTTGAACCCACCGGCCGAGAAAGGACTCAGGATCGATTCGGAGTGTTTCCAACGCTGTCTCAACAGACTTCTCCGGGTCGATCGGCAAGTAAGTGACCCCCAGCATTCCTCGAAACCAAGCTGAAAGCGGATCCATATTGACTGCCTCTCGCGCCTGTGCCAGTCCTTCTTCAAAGCGACCGGCCGCCCACTGGAGGCAGTACATCCCGTACCAAACGCGCGCCAGCAAGTTCTGAGGCTGCAACTCGAGGGATCGGAGGAATTGACGCTCGGCACTTGCACGATCCCAATCGTGAAACAGGTGTGACAACGCCAAGGACGTATGCGCTTCCCCAAGAGAGGGATTGAGTTCGATTGCTTGCTGTGCGGCCTCTTTGGCGCGCGGCAGGGAAACACCCGGCTTGATTAGGCCGTAGAATGCGCTTGAATTGAGCCCGTCTGCGAGGCCGGACCACGCTAACGCGTACTTGTTGTCTAAGGCAACCGCCTTCTCGAAGCACTCGACCGCCGACAAGAGGCGCACTCCCCTCTGGAAAAACAGTGCGCGCCCGCGCGTGTAGAACTTGAACGCCTCGAGGGAAGCTGTGCCTGCTCTGAACAATTGCCGATCCGAATCCAAGCTGACTTCCAGACGTTGGGCAATAGAGTTCGCAATCTCTTCCTGAACTACGAACACGTCCTTCACCTCCCGGTCATATTTTTCCGACCAGAGATGGTATCCATCAGCTGCATTTACCAACTGGGCCGTAATCCTAAGACGGTCCCCTGATCTTCGAATGCTGCCTTCGAGAATAGTTCGCACATTGAGTTGCTGGCCGACACTGCGTAGGTCCACGTGCTTCCCTTTGAAGGCAAATGCGGAGGTTCTCGCAACGACATGAAGTTTTTTGATTTGAGCCAGCGCACTGATAATCTCTTCCGTTGTGCCGTCGCAGAAAAACTCGTTTTCAGGGTCGCTGCTGAGATTGAGGAATGGCAGCACAGCAATCGAGCGCATCTCTTCAACACCAGGTTTCGTGGCGGCGCTAAGGGTTTCTATAAAGCGATACCCGCGACGAGGGAGAGTTTCGACGTAGCGTGGCGTCTCCGAGGTGTCCCCCAGCGCCTCTCGCAGGCGCTTGATCGCATTGTTGATGCCGTGGTCAAAATCTACGAACGTGTCAGCAGGCCAGATCCGGCGCTGCAGTTCCTCTCTGGGTACCACACGGCCTGCCTGCTCCAGCAGCACCTGCAGCACCTGTAACGGCTGCTCCTGAAGCCGGATTTTGCTCCCATCCTTGCGTAGCTCTCCGGCGGCCCCGTCCAGTTCAAATGGACCAAAGCGGACGATCTCCGGGGAGTTGCGCACATCCGTCACGAGCGCCGCCTTTCGGCCAACGAGTGTAGCACCAGCAACGCAAAGCGAATAGCTTGAACGCTCGCAGATACAGAGGATTACGAGAGCGGCAAGAGCGCCACATGAGAGAACCGCGGGATTTACTCGCCCTCGGCGGTTTGCGATAACGCAATGCAACAGAGTTGATGTGGGTCCATGAAACGAGCCTGCGATCGCGGGAACGACACAGGCCGAGAAGACCAAACACAACCTTGGAGGAACCTATGACTATTCACAAACTAGTTGTCGCATTGGCCGTACTGCTCCTCGCTGCGGCGAGCAACGTCTATGCCGGCTGCTCGAACGCTTCGACAAGCGGGAACTGGGCATATACCTACACCGGAACCATTTTTACGCCGAACGGTCCACTACCGGCAGCGTCGGTAGGCCACTTCTTTCAGGATTCGGCTGGCAACTTGAGAGGCAGTCAAACCCGCAGCGTGGCTGGCCAATCGGGGCTCGAGGATATTTCGGGAACGAATTCGGTCTCCCGTGATTGCACCGCGTCCTTGACCATCAATGTGTTGGTGAGTGGGCAATTGCTGCGCACCGCTGAGCTGGCTGCGGTCTATGACAGCAGTGGAAACCACGTGCGGGCGATTTTTCAATCGCTAACCTTGCCGGATGGTACGAACGTCCCAGTGGTAATCACCATTGACGGAAACAGGACGTCGAAAGAGTAATTGTGTTGGGCAGGACGCGAGTCCTGCCCGCATTTTTCGTTGAAGTAGCGTAAGTGAAAAGGAGGCGTTCGATGCGGCCGGGGGCTGGCCCTCGACATACTTAGACTTGCCGGGATGAGCTAAGTGAATTGCATCGAGAAGCTCCGCCGCATGCATCGCAATCCGGTAAAGAGAGGACTAATGGTGCGACGAGAGGACTGGAAATGGAGCAGCTTTGTTCACTATGCGGCGGAGATGGGAGGGATTGTGGAGAACAAATCGCATTGGAGCGCGGAGGCGAGAACAAATGGGTGTCGGTTTCTGGCCAGGGCCCACCGTCCCGCCAAGAACGCGGGAAGGGTGGGGCAACCTCTTCGGGAGCTTTGACTCAAAAACACGGACCTGGCGCGAATTGTCTTCATCGGGTTTGGGCCTATCATTCGAGGATCGAGATCGAGGAGCCGACGGGACGTTTCATCGGTTTTTAGTCAATAAAAAACCCTCCCGCTGGGTTCCGGGAGGGCTTCCAATTGGTTCGGCTGGTTATGCGCGAACTACGTTGGCCGCTTGAAAGCCCTTGGGGCCCTTGAGCAGGTCAAACTCCACGGTCTCGCCTTCGTTTAAAGTGCGGTAACCGTTTTCCTGAATTGCCGAGAAGTGCACGAACACATCCTCTCCTGTGGAGCGCTGGATAAAACCATATCCCTTCGCCCCGTTGAACCACTTCACTGTTCCTTTCTCTCTCACGGAAACATACTCCTTTCACCAATCGCGAAAAATGATTCTCCGCCTCTCGGATCGCGCTTCATTCGACTGAAGCCCCCCTCAGAGAGGGCAGTAGAATTTCGGTTGCGTCCGCGACAGTGCAGGGGGAAATTACTTCCAAAATGGAAACGACTCCAGAATTCCCGACACCAGTGAGTCACTGCTGCGGGAAATTCGGAGTCCGACAATTTGGCGCGTTTCCACCACACCTAACAAACGTCAACCCACTACTGATCTCACCACCGGACCAATCTCCGGTATTGAGCAGAAGATCATAAGCAGTATTAAAACGTTTCGCAAGGGAAATTAGTAAGGATTCGTAATATGACCTACAGTCATAAACGCATAACTTTAACGCAGATTAAGAAATAAGTTGGTAACCACCCGCCAAACCTCCGTTCCGGTATCCGCGCGGAATTCGCCCGGTATCTTCTGGTACGATTTGCTGTTCGGTGGCTCAACCTCCCATCCCGACTCGCGCTGAATCCGCTGGGGTTAAGGCACTTGTACGCGCTCAGCCCGGCTCGCGCACCCTGGTGCTTTCGACCATCAACTACCTGATGCAGACGGATGTGCACACTTTTGCGTTTTCGGTTGCAGCCAACTCGATTTTGTCGTTTTTTCCATTCGTCATGCTCATGATGACGCTCATCCGTCACGTCTTCCATTCACGGGTGATGTATGAGGTGGTGGTGCAGCTGCTTCGCGACTATCTGCCGGCCGGACAGGAATTCGTCATCCGGAATCTGAACTCAATGGTCAATTCGCGGCAGCGGGTGCAATTGCTCTCGCTGGTGATCCTGCTCGTGACGTCATCGGGAATCTTTTTGCCGCTCGAGGTTGCGCTGAATCGCATCTGGCACTTCGAAAAGAATCGATCGTACCTGGGTAACCAGGTGGTTTCGTTCGGCCTCGCGTTTGCCTGCGGCGCGCTGGCGTTAATGTCGATCGGTCTTACGGCCGGCCCGGTCGCATTTATGGAATGGATCCTGCGCGGCTACGGTACGGGCTTCGTGCGCGTGGTCGGATTTCTGGTGATGAAGGTGTTCGCGATCGCGGCCAGCATCGCGATCTTTTTTCTCATTTACTGGTTACTGCCGAATGGGAAAGTCCCGGCACGAACTGTGCTTCCGGTGGCGATCATCATGGGATTGCTGTCGGAGGCCTTGAAGTACGCTTACATTCTCGCGCTTCCCTGGCTGAACTTCCAGGAAGTGTATGGACCATTCGCACTGTCGGTGACGATGATGTTCTGGGCATTCCTGTCAGGACTGTTACTGCTGGCGGGAGCGCACCTTTCGGCGGAAGAGCATGTGCGTAACGCGCTATGAATTCGTTCCCTGAACCGGACCGTAAAAGAAAATGCAGAAGCGCGATGGATCTCGCTTCTGCACTGTGACTTCTTAATTCCGACTTTCCGTTACTTCTTCGGCTCGCCGATGGAGAGCAACTCCACTTCGAAGATCAGGGTGTCGCCGGGTGCGATGTCGGCGCCTGCGCCGCGGTCTCCGTAGGCGAGGTCGGCGGGGATGAAGAGCTGCCACTTTGACCCCACGGGCATCAGCTGCAGGGCTTCGGTCCAGCCTTTGATTACGCCGCTGACGGGGAAAGATGCGGGCTGACCGCGCTTGTAGGAGCTATCGAACTCTTTGCCGTTGATCAGGGTTCCGCGATAATTCACGGTAACGGTGTCGGTGGCAGCGGGCTTGGGACCGTTGCCTTCGGTCAGGACCTTATATTGCAGGCCGTCGGGGAGAACCTTCACGCCGTCCTTCGATTTATTTGACGCGAGAAAGGTTTCACCTTCCTTGCGATTGGCGGATCCTGCCTCCTTGGCCTTGGCTTCCTGCGCAGACATAACTTCTGTGCGAAGCTGCTGCAGAGCGGTCTTCATTTCGTCTTCGGTCATGGCGGTCTTCGAGCCGCCGATGGAGTCGCGGAATCCGCGCACAACCAGCGAGCTATCGATGGACTTGTCGATGCCCTGTTTCTGGAAACCGAGTCCGATGCTCATGCCGAGGGCGTAGCTTTGCTTCTGCTTTTGCGTGGTGAGGGCGACAGGCGCTGCGGTCTTGGAAGCAGTTGAAGAAGCGGGCTTCTTGGCTGCTGAAGTCTTCGATTGGGACGATGTCGAGGGGGTGGATTTCGACGATGGGGTGGCAGGTTTGGTGTCCTGCGCGGAAGCGAGTCCTAACAGGAGCATTCCGGCTAGACATGGGACGAATCGAGTGAGCGAATTGTGCATAGATGCTTATTGTCCCATTGCAGCAGCAGATGGGCAAACTTCAAAGAAACGGTGAGCGATCACCAGTGAGGGATAGGCGTGTTCGTCTTTTTGCTTCCGGGACGGCGTTGGTTTTGATGTGAGCGGGGGTCTCTCCCACTCCCGGTCCTGCGGAATCATGATTTAGCGGAAAATCTGCGAGGGCCCCCTTGGTTTTCGCTTTAGCGATTGTCTATTTTTTTTAGGTTGTGCGCAGGTCCTGCTGGTGCTGTCGTGCCAGCTCTGCGGTGCCGACACTACTCGGCTGAAGCTGTGCTTTGTCTTAGCACCTAATTCGCGGGACTTCCTGGCAGCCTCACAAAGGTCTGTTCGAAAGACCCACTTCTGGCACATTCGGCCAGAAGTTGGGCACCAGGTCTCGTCAATTTTGCGCTGACATCTGAAATAGAAAGGCCGGGAGCAGGTGCAGACCCGACCTATTTCACACCCTTCTCCGGGTTCCAGGAACCTTGCAACCGGCGAATGTAAACGATCTGGCCGATGTGATACGCGTTGTGTGTACCCAGACGGGCAATCAAGGGAGCGTTTTTCTCAATGGTTTTGTCATCGGCAGTTTCGACGAACTTCTCGAGGTCATTCATCACCTTGTCGAGTTGCTGCACGGTTTCGTTCCACTGCTTGGCGTCGAAATTGTAAAAGGTATCGTCGTTCTTGCCGCTGTACTTCGGCGGCTTTTCGCCCTTAAAGTTGGCGAGTTCCTGCGTGTTCCAGAAGACGAGATGGTAGGCGAGTTGTCCGATGGAGTGGTTGCCCTTGCCATCGGTCCAATTGGCCTGCTCGGGGGTAAGTCCCTCGACGGCGACGTTGGTGGTGACAAACCAATCCTTTTCGGTGTGCGTGGACTTGAGTTGATCGAGCAGGATGCTGCGAAGCGTTGGCGGCGGCTGGTCTTTCTTCTGTTCTTGTGCAGAGGCGAGGAATGGCAGGCCGAGAAGAATAACAGTAATAATCGTTTTCATTGCGATGAAACCTCCCAGCGTGAAAGTCTACACCGGCCCCGGACACAACAGGAACGCTGGCAGGATCGTGCAAGTTCCTAGCCGTCGAAAATCTCACTTCTGGCAAAGTCGGCAGAAGTGCGCCCATATTCGTCTCACTCTGGGGGCACGCAGGCCTCATGAGAACTCAGCCAGCACCGATGGAGAGGGTCTGCCCTGAGCGAGGTTCTAGCCAGGGTAGGTGCCCGTAATGTAGCCCTCGAGTTGTTGAATGGTTTGCGCCTGACCGGTGATGATCCACTTTACTAAGTCGCCGATTGAGACTACTCCGACCACGGTGTCACCTTGCAGAACCGGGAGATGACGAAAACGATGCTGGGTCATGATGGCCATGCATTCATCTATGGTGTGCCGAGGATTCACAAAGACAACGGGTGCGGTCATGATCTCGCGGATGGTGGTTTCTTTGGAGGAATGCCCCTTCAGGATCACTTTACGGGCATAGTCACGCTCGGACACGATACCGATGAGCCGACCCTCGGAAATGACAAGCAAGGCTCCGACCCCGTGGTGTGCCATCTTTTCAATTGCTTCGAAGACAGATTCGCCTGGTTCGATCGACAGGACTCGGTTCTCATCCTTGCTGTTAAGCAGTGATCCAATCGTGTCCGAGAGTTTCATCAGATTTCCTCATGTGCGGTGCGCACTTGCCGGGAGCTCCGTCAACGATCCTCGAAAGCTCGTGGTCAACCCCATAAGCGGCCAGGTCGGAATGAGCCGCCTGCAAGGACCCTTAGTGCGGACATTTTGCGCCTAAACCAGCCCGTGAGCAAGTTCTTGTGGAAAGTTGTACAGAGATCCAAATTTCGCCTGACGCGGGCGGCTGTTGAGACACAAAGGGTGCACCGACGCGGTCTGTTCGATCATGCGGCCCGCGATTAGTTAGGAGGTCTGGGGTGCGCGGAAGTTGATGAGCGGATACCGGTGCAGGCAGCACGCTTCGCGATCATTCGATCTGAGAGAATTTTTCCAGAGCGGCAAGGTCCCGGATCAGCACGCCCCCCGGTCCGGCACTGACGATTCCGAGTTTCTGCCAACGGCTGAGCAAACGGCTTACGGTTGGGAGTGTTGTGCCGGTCAATTGGGCCAAGTCCGTGTGAGTAAGGCGGACTTCCGCGTTCCCGTCGACACCGTGACTGAAACGGTTGGACAAACGGATGAGTTCGCTACTCAGGCGGGAGGAGACGTCCTCGGTTGAGATTTCACGGACGCGCAATTCCATTTCGTGCAAGCGTTGTTCAAGGGCGCGAAATGTATTGCGGCGAAACAGAGCAAATTGTTCCCAGAGTCTCGCGAAGGTAGCCAAATCCCAGACAACTGCGGTGCACGGCTGAATGGCTTGGCCCGAGGAATTGTGTTTGCACTCCGGCCAGAGGCCGAATGTTCCCTCCAAGTCGCCCGCCACACCGACTCTGAGAATCACCTCACTGCCTCTGATCCCAACTTGGGTGATCTTTACGCTTCCTGAGAGAAGCAGGAGCACCTGGTCGACGCGATCGCCGATGGAGAACAGATGCTGGCGGCGCTGATACTGCTTGGTGAAGCCGCGAGAAATGATCGTTGTACAGTCGGCGGGCGGGACGCCCGAAAAGAGCGGGAATTTCTGGATGGATGCGGGTCTCCCGGCTGGCGAGTATCCATCAACAGCGCTTGACACCACTGCGATCCCAGTTTTACCGGGCAAGGCGAATCCTCCTCAGCGAACCGCACTCGAGCGACCATCTTAAGTGGAGATACGACTGACTCTTTGCGCGTCGTCAAATGAGAGGGCATGATCCGCCTTTTAAAGGATTGTTACCTGGCGCAAACTGGCACACGCGCGGTGGTCAGATTCCGTTCGATGTGCTCGGCGCTGAACCAAGTTCTCCGAACTCTTCAAGTACTCCTTTCAGTGAGTTTCGGCGGGCCACATAAATTCACAGGTCTCTGTGATAGCGGTCACAGATTTTGGAATACTCTTGCGGTAGGCTGACGCGTTTTCCCGGTTTCCCTCCGAGCAGACAAACCAATTCGAGGTCTCCCCATGTTCGGGAGAAGCGCTTGTCTGCTCGCATCGGCGTTCCTTCTTCTTGTCCCGCCTCTGTTATCAGGGCAGGACCTCCCGTCGATAGGCGCCACAGCGCGTTTGCCAGTCAAAGCTCCAATCGGGGGATTACCTGTGGGGATCGTTCGTGTTCCCCGACCGCCTGTAAACCCGCCCGGCGTTTTCGGGCTGCCGCAATTTGCGCGCGCGGCTGGGAAGATCTTCTCAGGAACTGTCACCTCGATTGAGCGGCGTCCGGCAACGCGGGGTCAATCCGTGGAGACGGTTGCGGTGACGTTCCACATTGAGAATGCCATTCGCGGGGTTACGTCCGGGCGGAATTTCACGATTCACCAGTGGATTGGGCTGTGGTCTTCCGGGCAGCGTTATGCCGCGGGAGAACACGTCTTCTTATTTCTCTATCCGAACAGCAAGCTGGGGCTCACCAGTTGTGTGGGTGGTCCGTTGGGACGTTTTGCCGTTGATCGCACGGGGCGTGTAGTGCTGACGGCACAGCAGGTTGCGGCCTTTCGAAGAGATCCCGTCCTGGGCGGGAAGTCGCGCGCACGATTCAGCGACTTCGCCCTGGCGGTAAGGCACGCCGCTGAGGAGGAATGACGCGATGAAAGGGGTGACCGTGAAAACCAACATGGCATCTACGGCGCGAACATTCCTCCTCAGGCTGGCCTTGGCGGTGGGCGTGATCGCAGTGTTCGTGATCATCGCGCGGGCCGGCGGACCGAAATGCGTTGCGGGGACAAGTTACTTTGATCCGACGACAACGGGACAAGCGCTCACCTGGCCGCTGGGACAGATTACGTACAACACCGATCAGGGGGACCTGAGCCCCACTCTGCCCAATGCCTCGGCCAACAGCTTCGTGGCCGGCGCATTCGGGGTGTGGACTTCGGTACCTACCGCGACGCTGACGGCGACGAGAGCGGGGTCGCTTGCCGAGGATGTCAGCGGAACGAACGTCACTGTGAATGCGGACGGCACGATTTCGATGCCTTCCGACGTTCAATCAACCGCGACCGGTACTCCGATTGGGATCGTCTATGACTATGACGGGGCCGTGACCAGCGCTTTACTTGGGGCCGGGGCGGGTGGGTCCAGTGAGTGCTTCTTCAATGCGGTGTTTGGAGGCAATGACAGTTACGGGCCGCAGGCTACTTATCAACACGCCCTCATTGTGATAAACGGGCAATGTGCGCAGCAAAGCTCGCAACTTACCGACGTGGAGTATCGACTAGTGCGCGTGATCGGCGGCGTGCTTGGGCTAGGATGGTCGCAATTGAACGTGAATGTTCAGAGCGGATCTCCTTACCCCGGCGCCGATGACTATGCGGGATTTCCGCTGATGCACTTCATGGATGTCTGGAACTGCGTCCCGATCACGCTGTGCTATCTGAACCCGCTACAATTGTCGATGGATGACATGGCGGCAGTGTCGCGCTTGTATCCGGTGACTGCGCAAAATCAGTCCAGCTTCCCGGGCAAGCAGATCTTTTCAACAACGACGGCTCGCATTCATGGATCGGTGTACTTCAGCGACGCGCACGGCAACCGTACGCAGCCGATGCAAGGCGTGAATGTGGTGGCGCGATGGATTGATCCGAACACGCATCAGCCTTCGCGAAGGTACGCAGCGTCGTCGGTTTCCGGGTTCTCGTTTCGCGGAAATGGCGGCAACCCGGTTACCGGATTTGATGACTGGATTGGGGATCCTCTCGCGGAGTGGGGATCGACGGATTCCAGCGCAGAAGGATCCTTTGATCTGGCCGGGCTCGCGCCTCCATCGACCGGCGCGCAGTATCAACTGTCGCTAGAGGGGATAGATCCGAAGTGGTCGGCGGGTGTCGGGCCCTACTCACCCGGGCCTGTGTCGCCATCAGGATATTTTCAGCCGGTAACTGTCACCGTCATGCCCGGCGGGGATGTACAGCAGGACATTCTTATGGCGGGGAGCGCGCAGCCACTCTCTCAGCCAGCATCCTCGTGGAGCGCACCCTTGCCGCTGCCTTCAGGCGGCGATTGGGGTGGGTCGTTTGCCACTTATGGGGATGTTGATTACGTGCAACTGCACGCGCAGGTGAATCGGACATTGTCGGTGGCGGTGACTTCGCTGGATGAGAACGGCCAGGCCTCCATATCAAAGGCTCAGCCCGTAATCGGGATGTGGGCAGCATCGGATCCCGCCGGCAGCGTTCCTGGAGCTTTCACGACTTCTCCCTTCAATCAAGTGCCGTTTGGATTGACTCGCCTCGACGCGAGCATTCTGGCCTCGGGAAATTTTTTGATCGGCATCTCCGACGTGCGAGGTGATGGACGGCCGGACTATCGGTATCACGCGCATGTGCTTTATGCGGATTCCCTGGTGCCGCCGCGAGT
>Ga0335083_10001045_pt1 | contig 38951 bp, 44 predicted proteins | sample Lox_Sample_42_FD_206716 | JGI IMG/M metagenome (GOLD analysis project Ga0335083, IMG submission 206716) | Soil microbial communities from Loxahatchee National Wildlife Refuge, Florida, United States - Lox_Sample_4.2 | ecosystem: Environmental > Terrestrial > Soil > Wetlands | place: USA...
GGATCTGGCCGGACTGGAGGCGCTGCTTGCTCACGACGTCGTGCTCACGGGCGACGGCGGCGGCAAGGTGCCCGCGCTCGGCCGCCCGCTGGCGGGCCGGAGCCGGGTCGCGAACACGCTGTTGACTTGGGTCAAGCTCGGCGCCCGCATTGCCGGCGCGTCGCTGCGGGAGGTCGAGGTCAACGGTATGCCCGGCGCGTTGCTGCTCGATGGCGACAGCCTGCTGTTAGGCGTGTGGGAACTCGAGATCGGCGGCGGCGAGATCCATGGGATCAATTCGGTGGTCAACCCCGACAAGCTCGCCCACCTGGGCCCGCTGGCGGACATGAGGGCGCTGCTCCGTGCCAGCGTCGCCGCCGGCGATGGCCCCTGACGTCCAACTCGACAGGTTGCATCCGGCGAGATTGCGATTTCAGGCCATGGTGGCGGGGAACTGCAAGCTCGCCGGCCGTGGAGCAGCGAATTGGACGTTGGGGTTCACATCCGAAGGTACGAAGCCCCGTTGACGTCGAGGACGGTGCCGGACGCCATCTCGGCCTGTGGCGACGCGAGGTACAGGACGGCGGCGGCCACCTGTTGGGGCGTGGCGACGCGCCCGAGTGGGCTCTCGGCGCGCCGGATCTCGCCGCGCTCGCCTTCGAGCTCGCTAGCGGCCATGTCGGTCTCGGTGAACCCGGGGGCGACCGCGGTGACCGAGATCCCGCGCGGCCCGAGCGCGCGCGCCAGTGACTGGCCGAATGCGATCAGGCCCGCCTTGCTGGCGCCGTATCCGGGTTGATCGGGTTCACCCCGAAACGCGCCGCGCGAGGCGACGTTGACGATCCGCCCACCGCCGCCCATGTGCTGCACGACGCACCATGTCACGTTGGCGGCGCCGATCAGGTTAACCCCCAGCGTCCGCCGCCACGACTCCTGCCACTCCCAGTAGGAGGTGTCCGTGATCGGGTGCGGCTCGAAGATCCCGGCGTTGTTGACGAGCACGTCGATCCCGCCGAGCGCCTCGGCGACGTCGTCGACCATCCGGCGGACCGTGCCGGCGTCGATCAAGTCGGCGCCGACCGCGAGATGGCCGTCGCCCGGCAACGACTCCTGCACGTTGACCGCCTGTTCACGACGCGTGCCGTAATGGACGGCCACACGATCGCCGGCCTCGGCGAACGCGGCGGCGATCGCGGCGCCGATGCCCCGGGAGGCGCCGGTCACGAGCACGGCCCGGCGCACGCGGTCGGTGTCTGGCATGCAGAGGCCGGCGGGACGTCGCTCAGGTGACGACGCGGCTCAGCAGCGACTGGAGCGTGGCGCGCTCCTCATCGCTGAGCGGGGACAGGAGCTCGTCGCCGATCTCCTCCTGGGCGCGCTCCGCGCGCTCGAGGGCCTTACGGCCCTTCTCGGTGATGTCGACGACGTGGCGGCGCCGGTCGGCGGCGTCGCGCCGGCGCTCGACGTACCCCATGTCCTCCATCTCGTTGAGGAGAAGGACGCAGTTGTTCGGGTCGATCCAGAGGGCCTCGCACAACTGCTGTTGAAGCGCGGGTGCGCCCCAACGTAGGTAGCTGAGAAGCATCAGCTGCCGGAGCTTTATGCCCAGTCGCTCCTCGGTGCTGCGCTTGTGGATGACCTTTGCCAGCCGCAGCAACATGACCGCAGTCCCGGGCGAGGTGTCTACAGCCATCGCGATTTGCAGGGTATCAGGATTATCATCTTGCAGCTAATGATAGTCCATGATACAGTGATCATCAAGCGAACAGCGACAAGCTTTAGAGAGGGGATGATCACTATCAATAGTCTAATTATTGGAGAACGGCGCAGGTGGGTCGCTCTCGCAGTGGTGTGCATGGGTCAGCTGATGATGGTGCTCGACGCGACGATCGTGAACGTCGCGCTCCCGTCGATGCAGCGCGACCTTGGCTTCTCGCAGGCGAACCTGGCGTGGGTGATCGACGCGTACATGATCGCGTTCGGGAGCTTCCTGCTCCTGGCGGGGCGACTCGGCGACCTGCTCGGGCGCAAGCGCATGTTCCTGTCCGGCCTCGTCGTGTTCACGCTTGCCTCGATGGCGTGCGGGATCGCCGACGATCAGATCCTGCTGATCGTCGCGCGGTTCATCCAGGGTCTCGGCGGCGCGGTCGCATCCGCCGCGGTGCTCGCGCTGCTGATCACCGAGTTCCCGAGGCCGTCCGAGCGGGCGATCGCGATGAGCGTCTACACGTTCATCGTCTCGAGCGGCGGCTCGATCGGCCTGCTCGCCGGCGGCGTGCTCACGCAGTCGCTGAGCTGGCACTGGATCTTCTTCATCAACGTGCCGATCGGGATCGTGACGTTCCTCCTCGGCCGGGCCTTGATCAGCGAGACCGCCCGGCCCGGACTCGGTCAGGGCGTCGACGTGATCGGCGCGCTGCTCGTGACCGTGTCGCTGATGCTCGGTGTCTACGCGATCGTCAAGGCCACCGAGTACGGTTGGCTCTCGGCCCACACGCTCGGGTTCGGCGCCGCGTCGCTCGCGCTGCTCGCGATGTTCGTAGCGGTCGAGTCCCGCTTGGCGAACCCGATGTTCCCGCTCCGGATCCTGCGGGTTCCGGGGCTTGCCGCGTCGAGCGTCGTGCGCGCGTTCCTGGTGACCGGGATGTTCTCGACGTTCCTGCTTGGAGTGCTCTACCTCCAGCACGTGCGCGGCTACGGCGCGCTCGAGACCGGGCTCGCGTTCCTGCCGCTGACGCTGATCATGGGCGTCATGTCGGTGGGCGTGACCGCCCGGTTGATGGGCCGGTTCGGGCCGCTCCGGGTCCTGCTGGTGGGCCTCGCCGCGATCGCGGGCGCGCTGGTGCTGCTCTCGCAGCTGCCGGCGGATGCGAGCTACTTCCCGACCATCGCGGCGCCGTTCGCGCTGCTCGGCCTCGGCGCAGGGATGTCGTTCCTGCCGCTGATGACGATCGCGATGGCCGAGGTCCCGCTCGCGGACGCCGGGCTCGCGTCCGGGATCGTCAACGCCTCGCTCCAGATCTCGGCGGCGATCGGGATCGCGGCGCTCGGCACGGTGGCGGCGGAGCGCACGAAGGTGCTGGCCGGTCTAGGCGAGCATCACGTCCAGGCGCTCACCGGAGGCTTTCACCTGGCGTGGGCGATCGGCGCCGGCGCCGTCGTCATCGGGGCCCTGATCGCGCTCGTGTGGCTGCGGCCCCGGGCGCGTGCGGCCGAGGTCGTGGAGCTGCGCGAGGATGACCCCGTTTCGTTCGAACTGGAGGCAGCATGATGGCTACAACCACTCCTTCTGAGGTTCAGGTTCGCCGGTTGCGCGACCGTTCCGAGCGCCGCAAGCCGCTCCGCCTGTGGATCAGCCGCCGCGCGGCGCGGAACGGCAGCGACCCCGAGGAGTTTGTGACACAGGTCCGGGTCGGAAAGGCCGAGGCCGTCGTCGTCCCATGGGCGCCGGCCGAGGCGACGATTACCGGCTGAGCACCGCCCCGACGGGGCCGGCGCTCACGGTCGATCGACCGGCAAAGACCTCCAGCGCGCGTCGCGCATCCGCATCGAGCTTGTTCGGGACGTCTCGGTCGATGATCGCGAGCGCCTCCTCGACGGGCGGCGGACCGCGGTACGGGCGGTCCGCCGTCAGTGGTACACGTCGGCCACCGCGAGCACGCGCATCGGGAGGTCGAGGTGGCGGGCGTCAGGTGTCCTCGCCGACGTCGATTCCGGCGGCGCGGTACTGGTCGATCAGGAGCTTTCGCATCGCGGGGTCCTTGACGTACTGAAGCGCGCGCCTGGCGCTGTCGGCGGCGACCTGCTGCATCTGTGCCGGGTCGGGACGCGCCCCAGCGGCGAACGCATCGACCTCGGCCGTCCGGGCCTGCTGGGCGGCGCGGGAGCCCGCGATCCGGTCCGCGAGTTGCGCGTCGTGTCCCGGGACCTCGTTCCAGAGGATCTCGACGTCGCTCGGATCGCCGGCGGACACGAGCGCCGGCAACGGCATCCAGAGCGGCTCGAGCAGGTCGACTTCGCATTTGAACCGCGGCAGGTAGACGGCATACGGCGGCTTCCCGGGTACGTTGACCGCGAGCACGGCGGCGCTGGGACGCCGATACGTGACCTGGTCGTGGGTGGCCGCGTTGTCCGCATCGCCGACGATCTTCCGCCGGCCGCGGATCGTCGCGATAAGCGCCACCGCGCGGAGCCTGCCGGCCGGTGCCGACCGCGTCGAAGCATCCTCGAGCGCGCGCTCGAACCGCTCGGTCCGGGCGGAACCCGTGTCGCCGCGGGTCAAGCCGAGCGCGTGCGCGACCTTCCGCCGGGCGGCAATCGGATCCGCGAGCGCCGGGTCGTTCGCCGCGGCGCGCGCCTCCATGCTCGGCACCGACTCCCAAACGACCTCGAACCGCCGTTCCGGACGTTCCGTATCGTAAGTCACGTCGAGCTCCATCCCGGGCACGAGCCAGTGCGACTCGGTCATCCGGACCGTCCCGTCGTGCACGCGCCGGCCCGAGCCGAAGTCGGCGAGGACGCGCACCGGGCCGTTCGACCCCGGTCCGACGCTCGGGCCGCCCTCGGGCGGCGCGGACGCCTCGACGACCAGGGCCGTCGTAACGCCTGTCGCGTGCTCCCGGTCCGGGGCCCGTCGTCTTCCGAAGAAGCCCACGGCGCAATCGTACGGCGTTCAGCAGGTCACGTAGCGAGCGCCGAGGGCGCCGGCAAGCTGGCGATGCGCCGGCCCGGTCCCGATCACGATCGAGCTGGCCGGGTCGAGTCCGCGTGCTCGCGCGAACGCGAGCGGGAGCCCCGGGAGCGGCGGACGGCACCAGCACGTAGGTGGCCCGCCCGCGTGCGGACACAACGCGCCTTCGACTGGGCCAGGAACCGCCGACGCCAGGCTCGCCACGCACGGGTCGAGCGACTCCATCGAGGCGCCCGGACTCCAGTCGAACACGAGGTGCGGCGCGCCCGGATCGCCTTGGGCGAGCGCGTCCTCCCGGCTCGGCTGCTCGAGCACCGAGGCCGCGACGAACACTCCTGCCCTTCCGCGACCATCCGAGCGGCGGCGCTCGAACTCGATCGTCTCCATACTCGTGAAGCCCTCGTCGATCGACGGGGGCTCGAGCTCGCGGACCGTGCGCATCTGCGACGTCGGCGTGAGCACCCCCGGGTGACGGCGCGCGAGCTCGCGCAGCTCGTCCGGGGACGGGAGCGTGCCGAACCGGTCGAGCATGCGCTCGACCAGGTTGACCTGGGCGATCGCCAGCGGCGTGTCGAGCCAGACGCAGCGCGTCGCGATTCCGTGGCGAGCCGCGGCCTCGACCACGTAGCTGCGCGCGGCGCGGCTGAGATAGGTGTTGTCGAGAACGATCTTGCGCACGCCCGACGAGAGCTCGTGGTCCAGGGCGTCCGCCAGGTCACGGAGCGCGCCTCCGCGCTCGTCGCGATTCAGGCGAACGTAGCCGCGCGCGACGTAGTCAGCCGCCACCAGGCTCTTGCCGGCGCCGGGGATGCCCATGACGAGCACGACCTCGCCGCCGGGCGACGCCGCAGGTCGCTCATCGGGCGCCGGCCGGCGGACGCCGCCGAGCGCCCGCACGAGGACATCACGGGTGGCGGGATCGAGAGTCAGCCCGGCCGCACGCACGGCTGAGCGCGCGGTTTCCGGGCGGCGCGCGCCCGGGATCGGGACAACGACGGGCGACACGTCGAGCAGCCACGCGAGTGCCACCTCGGCCGGTGTCGCCCCGAGTGCGTCCGCGACCTCGGCCAGCGCACCGTGCCGGCCGCCGAGCGCGCCCGCGCGTCGGGGAGAGCCGAGTGGGGAGTGCGCGATCACCGCGATGCCCAGCTCCTCGCAGCGCTCCACGATCCCGCCGCGGATCGCACGGTCGTCATGCGGACCGAGCGCGACCTCGACGGCGGTGACCGGGACGAGGTCGAGGGCCTCGTCGAGCTGGCGGCGGTTGACGTTCGACAGTCCGGCGTGACGGATCAGGCGTTGATCGAGCAGCCGGTCTAGCGCCCGCACGGAGGTTCGCCATGGGGTCCGTGGGTCCGGTGCGTGGATCAGGTACAGGTCGATCGGCAGGCCGCCGAGCGCGACGAGGCTCGCCTCGCAGTCGCGCAGGATCGTCTTCGCGCGGCCGTCGGCGACCCACCCGCTCGCGGGTCGCGTCATCCCGCCCTTGGTCACGATCCGAGCGCTCAGCTCGGCGCCGGCGCTCCGCAGCGCGGCGGCGAGCAGGCGCTCGTTGTGGCCGAGCTCGGCCTCGCCGCGACCGTACGCGTGCGCGGTGTCGAACACCGTCACACCGGCGGCGAGCGCGGCGGCGATCGTCTCGTGGGCGAGAGCCTCGTCGGGGTCGGAGTCGGTTGACATGCGCATGCAGCCGAGGCCGATGCGGAGCTCCGAGGCGTCAAGCCAACCAGGACGATTCAGGCCTCGTAGCGTACGTCAAGCAGGCGGGCGTGGAGTCCGACCGGGCCGGGCTCGGCCGCGGTCGCCACATGTTGTTCACGGGCACGTCGGGGTGACGCTGTACGTCGATGCCTGCCTCGACGCGATCGCGGACTTCCCGATCGTCGATACGTTCTAGGGCGGTGGCAGCGTTACCGCTTAGCACGGCGCCGGGCGACCGGCGCGTGATCGTGACGGGCGCGGCGGGCGGGATCGGCCGCGCGATCGTCGCAGCGCTCGCTCACGGCGGCTGCGCCGTCGCTGCCTGCGACGGTCCGGGCGCGCCGGTCGACGACGTACCCGGTGCAGCCGCCACCGCGACGTTCGACGTCCGCGACCCGGGTGCGGTCCGCGACGGCGTCGCTCGTGCGATCGGGGAGCTCGGCGGGTGCGACGCGGTCGTCGCCGGCGCCGGGGTCGTCGACACGATCGACCGCGCCGAACGGTTCTCCGACGAGGCCTGGCGCAAGGACATCGAGACCAACCTCGACGGCGCGTTCGTCCTGGCCCAGGCCGCGTTTGACGCGCTTGTCGCGTCGGGCGACGGGAGGATCGTGCTGATCTCCTCGGTCGCGGCGGAAGTCGGAGTCTCGCGCCAGGTCGCGTACAGCGCGTCGAAGGCCGGGCTAATCGGGGTGGCGCGGACGCTGGCGGCCGAATGGGCGGAGCGGGGCATTCGCTGCAACGTCGTCATGCCCGGGTTCGTCGCCACGCCGAAGGTTCTCGCGATGCCCGCGCAGGTCCGGGAGTCCGCGGTCGCGCGGATCCCGCTAGGGCGCTTCGCGGCGCCCGAGGAGCTTGCCGGCGTCGTCAGCTTCCTGCTGTCTCCGGCTGCCGCGTATTTGAACGGTGCGTTGATCCGCGTCGACGGCGGGTTCGGCCTTTCGCTCTGGTGAGCCGCCGGCGGTTAGATTGCGCGCGTGCCGAACAGCCCGCCGACGATCGTGACGGTCGATCCGCGCCCGACCGCCGTGGTCGCGCGGACGACGACCTGGGATGAGTTCCCGACCCTGTGGGGACGGTTGCTCGACCAGGTCTACGGGTTCGTCTGCGGTCGCGCCGACCGCGGCCGAGGGGCGGGATCTGGCCGGGCCGCGGTGGGAGATCTACGGCCACTGGCGCGAGGACCCGAACGAGCTCGAAACCGAGATCTTCTGGCTGCTGCGCTGAGTCGGCGGAACCCCGGTCAGGACAGCGCGGCGCGCTCGGCGTCGGACAGCGGTCGCTTGGCCCGCGTGACCGGGTCCCATGCGACGAGGACCGACTTTCCGGACGCCGCAACCCTGCCGTCCGGCAGCCGTATGTCGTGTTCGAGCTGGATGCTCGAGGTCCCAACGCGCGCGAGGCGCATGACGACGTCGACCTCGCCGTGGTCCTTGCGCACCTCGGCGTGATGGTCGAGATCCACGTGCGCGAGCACGTAGCCCCCGTGTCCGTGCTCATTGCCGGCGCGACGCATCAGCTCGGCGATCAGCGCGATCCGACCCTCCTCGATCAACTCGTGATAGACGGACTGATTCAGGTGGCCGAGCATGTCCATGTCCCGCCACCGAAGCTGGACGCGCAGGCTGTGCTCAATTCCGGGCAACACGCCGCGGGAGTCTATGCGCGCCCGGGGGCTCGCGGTTACGATGCGGAGGGTGCCCGACCCTCTTCTCGCCGAGCAGCGGGCGTATTACCGAGCCGTCGCTCCGGAGTTCAGCGACCTCGGGGTCCCCGGGGTCCTCGAGAGTGAGGTGCGTGCCGCCTCGCAGGAGCTGTCGGCTGCGCTCGCCGTGTTTGCGGCGGCCGGCGACGTGCTCGAGCTCGCGTGCGGCCCCGGCACCTGGACCGAGTCGCTGTTGCCCGGAGCGACCACCCTGACCGCGGTCGATGCCGCGCCCGAGATGCTCGCGTTCGCGCGCACAAAGGTCACCGACCCGCGCGTGCGATTCGTCGAGGCCGACCTGTTCGAGTGGACGCCGGATCGGCGATACGACTGCGTATTCTTCGGCTTCTGGCTGTCGCACGTGCCTGTCGAGCGGTTCGAGACGTTCTGGTCGACCGTGGCGGCGGCGCTCAAGCCGGGAGGTCGCGTCCTGTTCGTCGACGACGGTCACCGGACTGAGGAGGAGCTGATCGAGGGTCCGCATTCGACCACGATTCGCCGGACCGCCGGGGACGGCACCGCCTACCGGCTGGTCAAGGTTCCGCACGCTCCCGCCGAGCTCGAGGTCGAGCTCCGGCGGCTCGGCTGGGACATCGTGGTGAAGGCGACCAGCGGTCCGTTCTACTGGGGCGCCGGAGGTCGTGCCCGGCGATGATCGAACTCGAGCCGGTCGATCGGGTCGAGCTGACGATCCTCGTCGACAATCTGACCGACCCGCTGCTGGTCGACCAGGAGGGGATCGCGCGGATCAACTGGCCGAAGGCGCTCGCAGGTGCGATCCCGCGGGCCGCCGCGCGCACGAGCCCGGAGCGGGGCGTGCCGGATGCGCTGATCGCCGAGCCGGGATTCTCGGCGCTCGTGCGTCTGCGACGCGGCGACCGCGAGCGCACCCTGTTGTTCGACACCGGGGTGTCTCCGGACGGAATGGTCGAGAACATGCGCAGGCTGGGCATTTCCCCCGGTGAGATCGAGGTGATCGTGCTCAGTCACGGGCACTGGGACCACGTCACGGGGATGGAGGGACTCGTGCGCACGCTCGGGCGGACGCGACTGCCGGTGACGATCCACCCTGAGTTCTGGAGCCGTCGCCGGATCCGCTTTCCTGGTCTCGATCCCGCAGAGCTGCCCGCGACCAGCCGCTTCGCGCTCGAGGGGATGGGATTTGAGATCACCGAAGAGCGACAGCCGTCGTTCGTGCTCGACGGCTGTGCGCTGGTGACCGGCGAGGTCGATCGAACGAGCGAGTTCGAGACCGGTTTTCGGGGACACGAGGCCAGGCGAGAGGGCCAGTGGGAGCCCGATCCGCTGATCCTCGACGACCAGGCGCTCGTGGTCCGGGTTCGCGACGAGGGCCTGCTGGTGTTGAGTGGTTGCGGCCACGCCGGCATCGTGAACACCGTGCGCTACGCGCAGAAGCTGACCGGCGAGCGCAGGATCGCGGCGATCGTCGGCGGCTTTCACCTGAGCGGGCCGATGTTCGAGCCGATCATCGACCCGACCGTCGAGGCGCTCGCCACGACGGCGCCCTCGCTGCTCGTGCCGGCGCATTGCACGGGATGGAAGGCCGTTCACCGGCTTGCCGGTCGGTTCCCGGACGAGTTCGTCCAGTGCGCGGTCGGAACCACGATCGAGCTCTGACCGGCGGAGGTACGATTCGTGTATACCGGAGAGAAAGCCGAGCGTGGCGGTCCGGAGCTCACGGTTCGCGTTGCTCGTCGTGCTCCTGTCTCCGCTAGTTGCCCCGTTCGTGCTGATGGTCGTGGCTCCGGCGTTTCGCCCGAGTGGCCGCCAACGGGTGGGGGGCTCTGGCCGTGGCCATGGCGGTCGCGGGGACATGAACCGCCCCCGCTCGGTAGGCATAGTTTCCGACCCAGTTGGTGGCCGCGGTCGCGTCCATGCAGGCGTCCGTCAGTTCAGCTCCGCGCGCTTGACCCTGGCATCGACGGCCTCGACGACCTCGGACACGCGCCGGCAGATCAGGACCCCGGCCTGGGATCGCAACTGGCTGCCGAGAGCGAGGCCGCGGCCGCCGATCACGAACTGCGCCGTCGGATACGCCTTCTGGACCGCCAGGACCGACTCGAGCACCTCGCCCGACAGCGCGGGCATCGTCGAGCTCAGGCAGATGACGTCCGGCCGGTGGCGCGTCACGCTCGCGACGAGCGCCTCCGCTGGGACGTCCTCACCGAGCATCACGATCCAGTAGCCGGCCCCGCTGAGGAGGTTGCTCACCATCCGCAGGGCAACGACGTGGCGCTCGCCGGCGGGCGTCGCGAGCATCACTTTATGCCCACGGCGCGCCTGAGCGACGCGCTCGGCCTCGCGCTGGAGCGCGAGCACGCGCATCGCGATCTCGGTGCCGAGGTGCTCGTCGGCGACGGAGATCTCGCCTCGCTCCCACAACTCGCCCATCAGCCACAGCGCCGGGGCGATGATCCGCTCGTCGATGTCCGCAGTGGTCAGCTTGGCGTCCATCGCCTCGCGGATCGTCGTCTCGGCCGCGATCTCGTCACCGGCGAGGAGCGCGGCGGAAAACGCTCGCTCGAACTCGCCGACCCTGCTCTCGCGCAGTTCGCGCGGCTCGTTTTCGCGATGGCCCATTGTCTCTCAGCCGCGACCATACCGCCCGTACGCGACGCCGCCTTCAAATGTTGCGGCCGGCCTCCTGCCAATAGCGCTGGCGGATACGGCGCTTGAAGATCTTGCCGGTCTCCTCGCGCGGCAGATGGTCGTCGAACACGACCAGCTTCGGCACCTTGAATCCGGCGAGCCGGGCGCGGACGTGGTCGCGGATCGCCGCGTCGGTGAGGCCCGCGCTGGGGTCGGCCTCGACATGCGCCGCGAGCGCCTCGCCGAACCGCTCGTCGGGGATCCCGAACACGGCCACGTCGCGGATGCCTTCGAGCTCCAGCAGGCAGGCCTCGATCTCGGCTGGGTAGATGTTCGCCCCGCCCGAGATGACCATGTCGCGGGCGCGATCGGACAGATGCAGGAACCCGTCCTCGTCGACCCGGCCGATGTCGCCGATCGTGATGTAGCCATCGCGATCGATCTCGCGGCGCCGCTCCTCCTGGTCGAGGTAAGTGAAGCCCGGCCAGTATCCCGGCGGGCGGATGTACACCTCCCCGGTTTCGCCCGTGGCGAGCAACTCGCGATCGGGAGCGAACACGTGGATGTCGGCGTTCCCCACCGGCTTGCCGACGGTGCCCTCGTGAGCGAGCCATTCACGGCTGTCGCAGGCGACGACGATCCCAATCTCGGTGGCGCCGTAGTACTCGAGGATCACCGGCCCGAACCACTCGATCATGCGCCGCTTGACGTGGATGGGACACGGGGCGGCCGCGTGGACGACGCACTCTAGTGAGCTGACGTCGTAGCGCGCCCGGACCTCGTCCGGGAGCTCGAGCAGCCGCACGAACATCGTCGGGACGACCTGCGCGTGCGTGATCCGCTGCGTTTCGATGAGCGCCAGGAACTCCTGCCCAGAGAACCGGGGCATGATCGTCAGCTCGATACCGAGAGCCAGCGCGAACACGGCCTGTGCATTCGGCGCCGCGTGATACATGGGCGCGGTGACAAGCGTTCGCATGCCCGGCCGCAGCCCCATCGCCGCCAGCGTCGTCGCCGCGACCTGTTGCGACTGTTCTGCGGTCATAGCCTCGCGCAGCACGCCCTTGGCCAGGCCGGTGGTGCCCGAGGTGTAGATCAGGCTCATCCGTGCGCTCTCGGCCGGCTCGGAGCACGGCGTCGCACCCGCGAGCCAATCGCCGATGAGAGGATGGCGGCCGGTGGCCGGCGTGTCACCGTAATGCGCCGCGGTCTCGGGAGGCACCGGGACCTCGATCAGCGAGATGCCTCCGAGCAGCTCCTGCTCGACGGTGGCGATCAGATCGGAGTGGACGAACACGACGCGCGCGCCCGAGTGCGACAGCACGTGCCGGAGCTCGCGGCCGCGCGCGTGCCAGTTGATCGGCACCGCGACCGCACCCATCTGCGAGCACGCGGCGCTGAGCGCGAGGAACGTCGGTTCGTTGCGGAGCACGATCGCAACCCGGTCGCCGTGTGCCACGCCGGCATCGCCGAGGGCGCCCGCGATCTTGGCGGCCTGCGCCGTCAGCTCTTCGTGCGGGATCTCACGCTCACCGAACCTCACCACCACGACGGCCGTAGCATCGCACGGGTGGAAACGTCGCTGAACCCCGCGCTGGCCGAGGCACGTTTCTGCCCGAGATGTGGTCAGCCCGCGGAGGTCGAGTTCCCGCAACGGATCACCTGCCCGCACTGCGGGTACGAGGCCTACTACAACCCGAAGCCCGTCGCCGGCGCCATCCCTGTCGATGATGAGGGCAGGGTAATCCTCCTGCGTCGCGGGTTCGAGCCCAGTCAGGGGCTGTGGACGTTCCCCGGCGGCTTCGTCGAGCTCGGCGAGTCGGTGGTGGCGGCGGCAAGCCGGGAGACCGTCGAGGAACTTGGCATGGAGATCGAGGTCGACGGGCTCGTGGGCGTCTACTCCCGCCCCGAGGACCGCGTGATTCTGATCGTCTACCGCGCGCGGGCGTTGGGGCCGCCGCACACCTCGCCCGAGGCGGTCGAGGTTCGCGCGTTTGACCGGGGCGATCTCCCGTGGAACGAGCTCGCGTTCTGGTCGACCGAGCGCGCGCTGCGCGACGCGTTTCCGAGCTGACGCGCGCTCAGGCCGGCTCGTGGCTGGCGCGGCGCGGGAACCAGCCGAACAGCCTCGCGAGCACGCGGGCGACAGCTCCGCGCTTCTCCGTAGGCTCGACCGGGGCGTCTTGCACCGGACTTGGATCGAGAACGGCAGCCACGGGGGCCGGGTGGGAGACCGGCGGCGGCGTGCTCTTCGTCTGCTCGACCGGGGCGGCCGCACCGAAGAGCGACTCGGCGGCGCTGTTCGCCCACATCATCGACTCGAGGTACAGCTCGCCGGCGCCGTCGACGACCTGCGGCATGTCACTGACCTCGCCGGTCTCGAGCGCCGTCACGGACTCGAGCAGCAGGCCGCGCTTGCCCTTGTGGGCGATGAGGGCCTCGCGCATCTCGGCGGCGAGCGGGAGCGACTCAATCACATCGATCATCGGCGCGTCCATCATCGCGTCGAGCACGGAGAAAAGCCCGAGCGTGAACAGCTCAGCCGGGCCGGCAATCCCGAGCGGCTCGCCGGCCAGCTCGGAGAAACGCGCACGAGTCAACGCCGTTAGCGTCAGCTCGGTTGGCTTGTCGTCGATGCTGGCGAGCACGCTCAACGTCGCCCAGCGCCGGATGTTGTCGAGCCCGAGCAGCGCCAGTGCCTGGCCGATCGACCTCACGTCGCCGCGGAGCCCGAAGAACGCCGAGTTGACGTATCGGAGCAGCCGGAAGCTGAGCGCGACGTCGTGGGCGATCAGCTGCTCGATCTGCTCGAGTTCGACCGCTGGGTCGTTGAGCACCGCGGCGACCTGAAGGAGCGCCAGGCGGTTGGCGGCGATGCCTCGGGTGCATGCGACCGCCGGCCGGCAGAAGAAGTACCCCTGGAACAAGTCGCAGCCGGCCTCGACGGCGAACTCGTGATCGGCTTGGGTGGAGAGCTTCTCGGCGATCACCTTGCCCTCGTACGGCTTCAACCGCTCGACGAGCTCGCGGAACCGGTCCTGCCCGAGCTCGTTGACGTTCAGCTTGACCACATCGAACAGCTCGAGCAGCGTCCCCGAGTCCGGCCGGTAGCGGAAGTCGTCGAGCGCGAGCTTGTAGCCCTCGTGCTTGAGGTCGCGGAGCACCCCGACCATCTCGTCGTCGAAGCGCTCGGTCTCGGGAATCTCGAAGCCGACGAGGTGTGAAGGAACGACGTGGGCAAGTCCGCCGACGACGAATTCGCGTGAGACGTTGATCCAAGCCGTCCGGTTGCCGACGAGCCGGCCCAGGTCGAGCTCGGTGAGCGCGTTCAGGACCACGGTCGCGGTGGCGCTCTCCGGGTTGGCGAACGTCGCGGCGTCGGTGGCGTAACCCTCGCCGCGGAACAGCAGCTCGTAGCCGACAACCTCGAGCTTGGGGTTGAAGATCGGTTGGCGAGCGACGAATGCGTCTGGCATGGAATCCCTCGCTCGATAGTCGGCAGCCGGGGGCGAGCGGTTAAGTCGGCCGCGCGCGTCTGGACGAAAGTCCCGGCATGCCCCGTGGCCGTGCGGCGCTGGGGCGGACCGCGCTGGTGATGCCCGCGCCCGTCCTCGCCTAAGCCCTCGATCGCCGTGGGCGCCCTGGCCCTGTCGGCACATGTTCGTCATCTGCGGATCCGCGTCACCGAAGGTCGTGAGTCGTGATCGGAGCTTGCCGCGGCGCGCCCGGGCGGATAGGTTTCCGCCATGGCCGATCAAACACTGACCGTCATCAACGAGGTTCCCCGGTCCAGCGCGATCATCCACGCCCCTCCAAAGGGGAAGATGGCGTTCAGCGGTGACGGGCCGGATCGTCTGCTTTGCGGCGGTTGCGCCGTGGTGCTGGCGGAAGGCGTCAGCGACGGGCAACTGTTTGGCGTGTTCATCGAGTGCCCCGAGTGCGGGGCGCTGAACGACGTCAACTCCTGACCGCCGGCGCGCGGGCCTGCCGGACAAGCCCTGACGCGAGTGCGCAGGCCCGCGGTTACTTCCCCGCGGGCCTGCGGATTGTCCGGAAATCGCTGGCGAGGTTGGCGTCGAGGATGTATGCCCAGGGCATCAGGAAGTAGCCTTTGATCCCCCACCCGCTGCCCCACGAATTCCGCACGAGCCCGTAGTTTGGCTCGTCCTTCAGGTAGCCGACGAGCAGGACCTCGTGGCCGCCGAGCTGCTTCTCGTTGCGAGTCGGCAGCGGCACGATGCCGGTCTTGGCGACCTGCTGCGATTCGAATGATTCGTACACGGAGAACCCGAGCGCGATCGTCTGCCGGTTGGATAGCACTGCGCGCATCGTGTCGAGGTTTCGCGGAACCACCCGGTAGTTGGAGATGCGGTGCTGGTGGGCCTCCGGGTCGAGGGTCGCCGGAGGCTCGTCGGAGAACTTGGAGATGTCGTACGGCCAATCCGCCTCGCGCGGGACGCCCAGCTTCTGGCACACCTTGAGGCCGTCGCGACCATACGCGCCCGTGTCCTGGTCGGCCGGAGCGCCCTCGAACTTTCGCTCGTAGTAATAGATCCACAGTCGCGACAGGAACCCCGGGTCGGCTCCGTTCAGCTTCGCGTCGTACTCGACCGCAGCCGCCACCGCGTTGGCGGTGCAGCTCCCGAGCTGGCCCTGGTCGAACACGTCGGGGAGGTCGGCGCGAGGGTCGACCTCGTCGAGCACGGGCAGCTCCGCCGCATCGGCGATGTGGTCACGTGCGTCGGGCAGTGACGGCTTCCACCCGTACCGGTGGATCTTGCGCGGGGTGACCCCCGCCCTCTCGAGTAAATCGGTCATGTGCCCCTCCTCCGGTCCGAACCGCTTCGGATGGCCCCCGGCGGTCCCTTGTTAACCCACCACTTAACTAGGATCTCACCGGTGGCCCCGGGCGTCAACCCACCGGCCGGCGTCCCCGCGCCGAGGCGGAGCTGTGTGCGTCCTGAGATGATCGCCCCATGACCAGGTTCGAAGGCTTCGGCCCCAAGGTCCAGAAGTGGTTCGCGGGGCTCGAGGCGGACAACAGCAAATCGTACTTCGCCGCCAGCCGGGCCTTCTTCGAGGAGTCGATTCGCGATCAGATGGACGCGTTGCTGACCGAGCTTGGCGCCACGTTCGGCGGTGAGGTGAAGATGTTCCGCCAGAACCGCGACATCCGCTTCTCTCCGGACAAGTCGCCGTACAAGACGAACACCTACGGGGTCCTGTACGGCTCCGGCCTCGCCGCCCAGGGGCTGTACGCGTCGATCTCGGCGCGGGGCCTCGTCGCGGGCAGCGGGTATCACGTGATGGCCCGCGATCAGCTCGATCGCTACCGCGAGGCGGTCGATGCCGACCCGGCCGGCGGGCAGCTGGCCGGCCTCACGGTGGAGGCGCGCGAGGCGGGTCTCGAGCTGTGGGGCCAGACTCTCGTGACCGCTCCGCGCGGATACCCCAAGGACCACGCGCGGATCGAGCTCCTGCGCCGCAAGAGCCTTTCGCTCGGCGCGACGCTGAAGTTCGGACGCGGCATCGGGCGCGACCAGGGGATCGGGTTCGTCGCCGACACCTGGCGCGCGGCGGCACCGGTCACGGGCTGGCTCGACGAGCACGTCGGCCCGAGCACGCTCTCCGTCGATCGCCGGCGGCGCCCGAGTTAGAGTTTTGGAATGGCCGATCGTTACGTGGAGCTCAACCGCGAGTCATGGGATGAGCGGGCGCCGGCTCATGCCGCTTCGGTCGACTACGCCGTCGGTCGGTTCGTCGAGGACCCGAGCTTCCTGAGCGACGTCGTTCGGTTCGACCTTCCGCGCCTCGGTGACATACACGGGCTGCGCGGCGTCCACCTGCAGTGTCACATCGGAACCGACACGATCTCGCTGGCCCGCCTGGGTGCGGGTATGACCGGCCTGGATTTCTCTCCGGCGTCGCTCGAGCAGGCGCGGCGGCTGTCCGAGCGGGCGGGACCGCACGTGGAGTTCGTTCAGGCCGAGGTATACGACGCGGTCGCCGCGCTGGGCTCGGCGCGGTTCGATCTCGTGTTCACCGGTATCGGAGCGCTGTGCTGGTTGCCGTCGATCGTCAGGTGGGCGAAGGTCGTCGCGGAACTGCTTGTTCCCGGTGGGCGGCTGTTTCTACGCGAGGGTCACCCGATGTTGTGGACGCTCGAGGATGAACGCGTGGACGGCGAGCTCGTGGTCGAGTATCCGTACTTCGAACGCGACGAGGCCATGGTCTACGACTACCCGGGCACGTACGTCGAAACGGCCGCGACGTTCACCCACAACATCACCCACGAGTGGAATCACGGCCTGGGTGAGATCGTGACCGCGCTCATGGACGCGGGGATGGACCTGACGATGCTTGTTGAGCAAGACAGCGTCCCGTGGGAGGCACTGCCCGGAAAGATGACCAAGCTCCCACTCGGTGAGTGGCGGCTAACCGACCGTCCCTGGAGACTGCCTCATAGTTACACGCTCCAGGCAGTCAAACGCGGCTAACGCGAGTTGAATTCCTGCGCGATCTTGACGACCGCGGTGCGCTGGTAGAAGTCGACCGCGACGATCGCACCCGAGGTGTGGCGCTCACTCGTGCAGCGAAGGATCCTGGCACGAAGGAACGCCGCGCGACCGATCTGCGCGTTGACCGTCGGGCTGGGAGGGAACGGGGGGATCCAGTGGTTGAGCAGGAGCATCGGGCTGTCCTCGTCTCCCCGGTAGCGAGCGCAGCTGAGCTGCCCCGGGTGAACCGCGCCGAGCGGGGTGTCCTGGATGAACGAGAACGCGGGCATGTACCAGGCCGGCGAGCCGCCTTTCTCCTCGGCGAACACCACGAGCCGGTGACCGCTCTTGATGAGTTCGCCGAGGGTCGGCAGTGGGACGCCCCGCTTCAGCGTCGTCGCGTATTTCGTCAGCTGTGCGGTCGCGAACGCCTGCTCGATCGTCGAAGGCGGAACGTAGTCCTCGACGATCACCACGACGACCTGATCGCGATGCTCCCGGAGGAAGGTCGCCAACCCGCCCAGCTCGCGACCGAGCGGCTCCGCGCCGAGCTCGCACAGGGTGTGACAGAGATACGGCTGCGGCTTGCCCTTCAGCCTGCCGAGGCCGATACCCCCTGCCACTCGGTCGGCGACGCGCAGCGCGCTCGGCGGCAGCTGCTGCGCCACCTTGTTTTGATCCGATCCCTCGGCGGTGAGATCCGTCCGCACCCGTCCGGTCGCCGGGTCGTAAACGCCGTAATGGATGTCGATCAAGAAGGCCCGTATGCCGTCCTCGAGCTGACGGGCGATCGGATAGGTCTGATTCGCGAAGTACCAACCAGGCTCGGTCGAGGCCGCGAACGAGTTGTGCGTGCCCGGAAAGATCACGTCGTTCAGCGGGCGCGAGCACAATGCCGGCGACCCGTTGCACGAGGTCGTCGTCGCGTTCGCATGCTCGCCCGCCCCGCAGGCGGCACACACGAGCATCAGCATGGCGGTCGGTATCGCTGCGCGGATCCGCAAGGTGGACGCGACATCGTACGGTGACGGAGGTCTGTGTCGTGCGCGCCACGCGTGGGAGGATTCCGCGCGTCCGTGCGTCCGACAGGAGAGAGTATGGCCCTTCATCCGCAGTGGCCGGATCCTGGCCAACAGCTCCGGCTGCCGCCTGATCGCCGTCGACTACAGGCGGGCACCGGAACATCCGTTCCCCGCCCCGCTCGAGGACTGCTGGGACGCGCTCCGGGCCGTGGCCGGCGAAAGCGGCAATGACCCGTTGATCATCGCCGGCGACAGCGCCGGCGGGAACATGGCCGCGGTGTGCGCGCCCCGGGCCCGTGATCGCGGAGGGCCGGCGCTCGCGCTCCAGGTGCTGGTCTGCCCGGTCGTCGACCACGACATGGCGAACGCGTCCTACCGCGAACACGGGAGTGGTCCGGATCTGTTCCTCACCGCCGAGGACATGGCGTGGTTCTGGAACCACTACGTTCCCGAGCCGGCGGCGCGATCGGCCCGGGAGGTGTCGCCGTTGCGCGCGCGAGGTTGAGCGCCGCGGCTTCTTAACGTAAGCATCCTTGAGATATCGCTGGCGCGTGCCGATGCCGCCAGCATGATGGACCCCGCCGAGGCACTCCCGGCGCCGGATCGCGTCGGCACGCAGCGCGGCCGCGGAAAGTGGACCACGGCACGGATCCGGCACGCAAACTTCGACGGCGTCCGCCTGGCCCTCGGGGCGACGCTAATCACACGGCTGACCGTCTGGGCGGCGGCGATCGGGACGATCGCGATCTTCGGCGAGAACGGCGCGGCGCGACACCTGCTAGATCCCTCTGGGGTCACGCCGCCTATCCACTCCGGCCTGCTGAAAGCGCTCCTTTCCCCGGCGGCGCGGTGGGACAGCGTCTGGTATCTCCAGATCGCCGCCCACGGGTACTTCAGCCCGGCTTCGGCGAACTTCTTCCCGTTGTATCCGCTGCTCGTCGGTCTCGGCGCGCACGTTTCCGGCGACGCGATCCTCGCCGGGCTCGCGATCTCGCTCGCTTCGACCGTTGCCGCGCTGACGCTGCTGTACCGGCTGGCGCTGCTCGATCTCGGGCGGCCGGCCGCGCAGATGACGGTGATGCTCGTGGCAGTGTTCCCGGCATCGCTGTTTCTGTCGGCGGTGTACCCGACGTCGCTGCTCCTGCTGCTCACGGTCGCGGCGGTCTACGCCGGGCGGCGCGAACGATGGGCGTTGGCCGGACTCTGCGGCGGTCTGGCCGCCGCGACGAGCTCCAACGGAATCCTCACGATCTTCGTGCTCGCGCTTATGTACCTGTACGGTCCGCGCGACCGCTCGCCGCTCCGCGATCGTGCTGGGGCGTGGTGGCGCCCGCGCTTCCCGATCGAGCCGCAGATCGCGTGGCTGGCGCTGGTGCCGGCGGGGTTGGCCATATATCTGGGATACCTGACCGTCGCGCACGGCGATCCGCTCGCGCCGTACCGGGCGGCCACCAACGATTGGGGCCACAGCTTCGGTCCGCCGCTGGCCTCGATCATCAAGGCGCTCAGCGCGCTGCCCGGCGATCTACGCGCCGTCGTCGCGCGCGCCACCACGTCGATCGGACCGGGCGACCCGATCAGCTGGCAGGCTCGCAACCTGATCGACGTGGCCTTCCTGGGGGTGGCGGTCGCGGCGCTTGTGGCGGCGTGGAGTCGCGTTCCGCGCGCGTACGTGCTCTTCGCGGTCGTGCAGCTGGCGGAGGTCACGAGCTTCCCGACCGACACCGAGCCGATGATCGGTCTCGCCCGCTACCTGCTGCCGATGTTCGCGCTGTTCATGGGCGCCGGCGCGTACCTTGCGGAGCGCCGTACCGCGGCACGGATCACGCTCGTGACCTCGGCCGTGCTGCTCGCACTGTTCAGCGGGCTGTGGGCCTACTGGTCGCTCGTGCCCTGACCCGCGGCAGAATGGAGGCGTGCCCGACCTGACCGCGAGCCGGATCTCCGTCACCGGCCTGGTGTCGGATGTGTCCGTGCGCGATGACGTCCGCTCCGTAGCGATGCGGCTTGGGCTGCTCGGATGGGTCCGTCTGGAGGCGGACGGCATGCTGTGTCTCCACGCCGAGGGCGAGCGCGACGCGGTCGCGCAGCTTGTCGCTACTCTCCCTTCGATTGGCGGCGTCGACTCCGTTTCGGAGCGACAGGTGCGGGTCGAGGGTCACGAACAGTTCGCGATCCGCGGCGTTCCGGCGGGGGTGTTCGTCGTCCAGGAGCATCAGGCGACCGCCCACCACTTCGATGTCCGGCTCGAGGTCGACGGAGTGATGCGGTCCTGGGCCGTGCCCAAGGGTCCCTCGATGGACCCGACCGTCAAGCGCTTCGCGGTGCAGGTGGAGGACCACACCCTGGAGCACAACCACTTCGAGGCCGCCGCTGGCAAAGGCGGGGTGATCATCTGGGATCGCGGTCAGTACGAGCAGGGTGGCCGCGTGCCGTGGCCCGAGGCGCTCGAGCGCGGTCACGCCGTGTTCGTGCTGCACGGCGAGAAGCTCCACGGCGGGTTCGCGTTACAGCGCACGAGCGACGGCGAGAAGCCTCAGTGGCTGTTGATCAAGCGCAAAGACGATTACGCCGCCCGCGGGTCCGATATCGTCGCCGAGCGCCCGGAGTCGGTTCATAGCGGCCTGACGCTGGCCGAGCTGATCGGCGGCTCTAGCCGACCGCCTTCTTCACGAGCTCGGCGATCCGTTCCTCGACGTCGGCGGTCAGGTGCGTGAGCGCAAAGGCGACCGGCCACATCGCGCCGTCGTCGAGGTTCGCGTTGTCGTTAAAGCCGAACATCGCGTACCGCTCCTTGAACTTCCGGGCGTCGCGGAAGTAGAAGAGGACCTTGCCGTCCTTGGCGTACGCGGGCATCCCGTACCAGGTCCGCGGCGACAGGTCCGGCGCGCTTTCCTTGACGATGGCGTGGATCCGCTCGGCGAGAGCGCGGTCCGACGGCTGCATCTCAGCGATCTTCGCGAGCACGTCACTTTCTCCATCCGCCCTCTGGGCGCTCGCCTTCATCTCTTTGACGCGCTCCCTCATCGCCGCTCGTTCCTCGGCGGTGAATCCCGTCGATGCGTTGCCGGTGTTGCGCTTGGTGGACTTCTGCGCGCTCTTCTTTACAGCTCGCCTCTCGGCCATGCGAATCAGCTCCTTGTGTTGGTCCCGCCACGTTAATGCGGCGCACTCCAGAGCGCTTCTCGAAACCTGATCACTTCGTTCCTGGCGAGCGCGGGTGTCACATCCGCCGCTCCTTCCGTGTCAGCTAAGTAGACCGCGGGAAACCAGAAGGTCTGACCCGTGGCCCCGCAACCCAAGATCGGAGAGCGAACATGCAGCCGCGAATGAAGAATCCCGTGATGGTCGTCCCCGGCGCGATGGAGGCGGCCCAGAAGCTTGGCGACGCCGCCCGGAGAGCCGGAGTGCCGGCCACCACGTTGTATTTGATCGAGATGCGCGCAAGCCAGATCAACGGGTGCAGCGTGTGCCTGGATATGCACTCGCGCGAGCTCAAAGCCGAAGGCGAATCGGATGAGCGTATCTTCATGGTCGGTGCCTGGCGCGAGGCTCCGTACTACAGCGACGCCGAGCGCGCCGCTTTGGCACTGACCGAGGCCGCGACGCGCCTCGCCGACCGCTCGGACCCGATCCCCGACGAGGTCTGGGAGGAGGCTGCCCGCCACTACGACGAGAGGCAGCTCGCCGGGCTGGTGCTCGCGATCGCCGTAATCAACGCCTGGAACCGCATCAACGCCACCACCGGGCAGATCACCGGCGAGTGGGTCGAGCAGTGGATTGCCCGGCCCGAGCCGGCCGGCCACGCCGCCTGATTCGCCGGAGCCACCGAAGAGGCCGAGCGCCCGTGTGAAAAGGGGCCTCGGCCGTCCTTGGTGGTGGAACGAGGCACACCAGGGTCGCGGACCCGGGCCTACACGGGTGCGACGAGCGCACGCGAGCGGGAGAGTTTCCTTCGCACCGACAATCGAAGGAGGCTCACGTGTCCGTCACAGCCGAGAAGTCAGGCGCGACCGAGGTTCGCCCGTTTCAGGTTGAGATTCCCGAGGAGGCGTTGGTAGACCTTCGTCGGCGGATCGCCGCCGTGCGGTTGCCATCCAAGGAGCTTGTCGGCGATCGCTCCCAGGGCGTGCAGCTGGCGACGGTCCAGGCGCTGGCGCATTATTGGCTGAGCGACTACGACTGGCGCAGGTGCGAGGCGAGGCTGAACGCGCTTCCGCAGTTCAAGACCGAGATCGATGGGGAGGAGATCCACTTCATCCACGTGCGGTCCGGGCACGAGGGCGCGCTGCCGCTGATCATGACCCACGGCTGGCCGGGGTCCGTGATCGAGCTGCTCGAGACCGTCGGTCCGTTGACTGACCCGACCGCACACGATGGACGCGCAGAGGATGCGTTCCACCTGGTGCTCCCGTCCCTCCCCGGATACGGCTTCTCGGCTGCGCCATCCGAGCTCGGCTGGTACGCCGGACGCTTTGCGCAGGCATGGGCCAAGCTCATGCCCCGTCTCGGCTACACCCGCTACGTCGCCCAGGGCGGCGACGTAGGCGCCGCCGTCACCGACGCGATGGGCCGCCAGGCTCCCGATGGGCTGATCGGAATCCACACAAACCTCTTTGTGCCGGGGCTTGCGGGCGGCTCGTTCCCGAAGAACACCGAGGAGGAACGCGCGGCCGCCGACGCAGGGGCAACGTTCAGGGCGACCGGCTTTGGCTACTTCCTCGAGCAGGCCACACGCCCACAGACGATCGGGTACGCCCTGCTGGATTCGCCAGTTGCGCTGGCGGCCTGGATGCTCGATCACGACACCGACAGCTACTACAAGATCGCCCGTGCCTTTGTCGACGGCCGGCCCTCGGGCAATCTCACCCGAGACCACATCCTCGACAACATCACCACCTATTGGCTGACCGGCACCGGGGCGTCGGCGGCACGCTCGTACTGGGAGAACGGGCAGGCCGCAGCTCGCGCGGCAGGCCAGGCTCCCGCACCGGTCTCGGTCCCGGTCGGCTTCACGACGTTCCCCGGCGAGATCGTCGCGACGCCTCGCAGCTGGGTCGAGCAGGCGTATCCCACTCTCGTCTACTTCAACAAGGTCGACAAGGGCGGCCACTTCGCCGCCTGGGAAGAGCCGGAACTGTTCACAGCCGAGATCCGCGCCGCGTTCCGGTCGCTGCGCTGAGTTCTGGCGGAGGAGCGCAGAATCGTGGGCGCCGGCGGTGGCCCAACGCCCGACAAACCAGACATATCGGTCGTCGACCACGAGGCCGGGAACACGGTGTCGAGCTTCATGAACCTGCGCGTCGCCGACATCCAGGCGTGCTACGAGCAGTGGCGCCAGTCCACGGGGTTGCTCCACGGGCAACTCGCCAAGAGGCGCCCGGAGGACCTGCCCAGCTGACGGGAAGGCTGACATGCGAAAAACGTTCCCGCGGAAACGCCTACCATGACGGTCGGAATTGCCCGCGGTCCTGGTGATGCGGTGTCACCCCCGTCCCGGGCGCCTGAGCGCCCGGGACGGGGTGACCGAGATCTAGCGCCCGCCGCGCCCGCCGAACGGGATCCGCCAGACGCCACGACCGTGGGTGGCGACGTACAGATAGCCGCTGGGGCCGATCGTGATGTTGTTCAGCGACGCGTTGGGGAGTCCGGTCCCGAGCCGCTGCCACCGAGTCCTCGAGCCCTCGCCGACGGGTGCGGTGTACGCCCCGCCGTCGGTGGCCAGGGCCAGCTGGCCGTGCAGCTCGACCAGCGCGTCCGACGCGATGTCGGGCAGGTTGCCCGAGATGTCGGTCCAGGACCGGCCGCCGTTGTCGGTCTCGAACACGTGGCCGACGCCGCCGCCCGGAACCCAGCGACGCGAGTAGCCGTTGAACACCACCCAGGCCCGGGCGGGATCACGCTGGTCGACGGTGACGCCGGCGATGTACCGATCGGGCAAACTCGACACGTCCAGCTGATGCCAGGTCCCGCCGTAGTTGGTGGCGATTCCGCGGTTGAACGTCGGGCCGGGGTTTCCGTTCGTGACCCAGGCGTCGTAGATGACCCGCCCGTTCTTGGTCGACGTGATCGCGGTGCTCACGTTGCCGTCACCCGTGTCGTAGAGCTTCTGCCACGAGCAAGAGCTAACCGTGCAGGTGGTGTTCCAGCCCGCCCTGGTGATCCAGACATACTGACCGCCGGAGACCCACGTGTTGACGTTGTCGGGGTCGGCGGCCAACGGTGTCTGGAACCTTGAATTCGGGTCGCAGTCTGGCCGCGGGCCGCCGGGCAACCCTGGCTCCTCCTCCTGGCCGATGCACATCGGCGAGATGTAGCTGTCGAAGGTGTGCCCGCCGTCGGTCGTCGAGTACATCAGCCCGTAGGCATACTCGCCGACCATCGTCGTGGCCGAGTTCTTCGGCGGGACGATCACGTCGAAGCCGTCGCCTCCGGCCGGTTCGATCATCTGTTTGGCACCGGTGAAATCGAACGAGGTGCCGTTGTCCTGCAGGCCTCCCCACACACCGACGCCGCTGTTGTTTCCGCGACCGAGCAGTCCGGCCCTGGCGTCGTAGTACTGCCAGTCGATCAGCGTCGAGTTGAGGTCGGTCCAGTCGCCATATTGCCCGGTGTCGGACAGCGGTCGGCTGTACACGCCGCCGTCGTTGCCGATGACGATCTTCCCGTCGGTGATCATCATCGCGTGCTGGTCGGGGTGCGTCGTGTTCGGGCAGTTCGGGTTGCACGCCAGCCCGTAGTTCCAGTACGGGCTCGCCGTGTTCCAGGTGTTCCCGCCGTCGCTTGACTCGAACACTTCCTCGAGCCCTGCGTACACATGATTCGGGTTGCTCGGATCGACCGCGAGGTCCTGGTTGTACCAGGACTGGATGCCGACTCCGTAGCCGGAATCAGCGCTCAGCGCCGAGCCCGAGGCCTCTAGCTTCTGCTCGTTGCCGATTAGCGTCCAGGGCCCGGCCACGCTTGCGGGCGAACCGGTGCTCACGAAGATCCCCTGCAGCGTGGTCACGTCGCCTGCGGCCAGTTTCGAGACCGACTGCACGATCGCGTACAGCTTCGTGCCGTCGGCCGAGTAGGCGAACGTCGTGCGCCCCTGGTCGGTCGGGTCGATCGTCCCGGCGGGAGTGGTCGTGACCTTCGAGAAGCTGAGCCCGCCGTTCGTCGACTGGTAGAAGCCGTTGTATTGGGTGTTGCCTGGACCGTGCCAGCCGATCGCTGCGATCACCTGGCGGTAGTTCGTGCCGGGCACGAACGCGACGCTCGTGACCTGCTGGTCGTACGGCGGGTTGTCGTTCGGTCCGGCGGGCTCGAGCACCGGGGTCCAGCTACTCGAGTGAGCGGCGAGGCGGAACAAGCCGTTGTCGGTCGCCGCCAGCGCATCGCCGGCCGAGTCGAAGATGATCTTGAACACCGTGGTGGACACGAGGGGATTGGTGCCGCTCCCGTTGTCGCCGACCCGCTGCCAGCTCGCACCATCGTTGCTCGAGCGGTAGATGCCGGTGCCGGCGTACGAATCGGATGACAGGTTCGCTTCGCCCGTGCCGACCCATACGGAGCCATCGACTGGGTCGACCGCGAGGGCCCCGATCGAGAGCGAGGGCATCGAGTCGAACACCGCGGTCCACGTCTGTCCCTGGTTGCGCGACCGCCACACGCCGCCGTCGGCCGCGCCGGCGAACCAGCTCCCGTCGGGGGCCTGCACCAACGAGGTGATACGGCCGCCGACCAGGCCGAATCCGGCTCCGGCGTTGGACTGGATCGGGTCGTTGTAGCCCGCGGGCTCGGCGTTGTAGGGCTGCGTCGTGAACAGCTGCCAGCTCTGACCCTGTTCACCGAGGCCCTGAGCCTGCTGCTGTGCGCTGATCAGCGCCTGCCCGGAGACGGTCTGAGCAGGAGCCGTACGCTCGAAGTCGTAGGCGCCCTGCTCATCGGCCTCGTCGTTGTCGGGCACGTGCTCGTCCTCTGACTCCTGCGGCTGGACCGCGCCGGAGGCGAGCAGCGAATGCAGCCTCTCCTGCGTCGCCGCGGAGCCGCGGAGCTTTGTCCGGGCCGAGGCGACCGCCGCCCCCGCCAATGCCAGCAAGCCCACGCATACGAGAGTCCCGACCAACCGAGACACCATCCGCTCCATTTGAACCTCCCCACAAGTTCGCCGTCGTACCGGCACGGCCGTTTTCAGCTGGCGCGACGACCGCACGGGCCGCCCGCGGCGCGCAACCTAACACACCCAGTCACACCCGGTCGCAGTCCCCGCCAGTCCGCTTGACGTAGGCGGTCAGCGTGCAGACATCGCCGACCGACCGTCGCGAGCCTGGCCCTCGGGAAGCGTCAACCGGAAGCAGAGCCCGGTGCCACCGGCGGTGCGTGGCGCGGGACGAAGGTAAGAGTCGTGTGCCTGATTTGGTGCGGAAGAACACGCGCCATCACGACCCGGACCGAGACCAGCTGACTGGAGGCGCGTGGTCGGAGTTCGTACTCACCGGGCCGGACATCGACCCGAAACTGTCCTCGATTGTCGGTCTTTACCGTGGCGATGCGCCTCGCGGAGGGCATTCGAAGCACGGCGATTGTCGCGACCACGGGATGGCGCGGGCAGCCCTGTGTTCCGGACGATGCGCCCCCGCAGACCACCGCGACCGCCCGGCCGGCAATTGCGGACGGTCCGCTACCGGTAGTTGAGGCGGCTTGCGTGGCGGCGGAGCTTCTTGCGGCTTGGCCGGCCGCGGAACCGCACCCGGCGCCGGCGACCATCACGGCCAGCAACACCGCGGATGCGCGACGCACATCAGTCCTCATCCACCGGGTCATCAATCACACGCTTGCAGGCTTGCTGCCCTCGTGGCGACGGGTCATCGTGTCCACGATACCCCCACTATGCCGTGCAGTAGCCGGCATCACTCACGAAGGAGCATGTTCGAAATAACGTCAGGGGGTGGCGGCTAGTCCGGCGTCGAGCATGGCGACGAGGATGTCGTAGCTGTCGTCGATGTTGATCGGGAGACCGAACCCGCTCTCGCGCTCGAGCGAGACGAAGCCGTGGAGGGCGCTGCGGATCGCCCGCACGGCGTGGATTGCCGGCTCTCCTTCGAGGCCATAACCGCGCAGCACAGCGAGGATCACGCCGACGACCTCGGTCCCTGCCGCTTCGAACTCTTCGCTGTCGGAAACGATCTGCATAGCCCCGTAGGTCCCTGGGTGGGCATGGGCGTACTCGCGATAGGCGACCGCGATCGCGCGCAGCGCATCGCCACGTGCGCGGCCGGCGGCGGCTGACTGGAGAGTCGTGGCCAGTTCCCGGGCGCCACGTGCTCCCAGCCGCGTTCGCAGATCGTCGAGCCCATCGATGTGGGCGTACAGCGACGGGCTGCGGATCCCGAGGGCGGCGGCAAGTCGTGCAAGGGTCAACTGGTGCAGGCCGTTGGCGTCGGCGAGAGAGGCGGCCGCCGCGACGACCGCCTCGGCGTCGAGGCCGACACGCGGCATCAGCGGTCCGCCCGCGCGATAGCCGCGTCCATGGCGTCCGTGGGGTTTGGGATCGCCGGCCCGTGACCGACGACCAGCAGCCGGGGGTCCAATGCGCGCAGGGTGCGGGCAGAGCGCAGATCCTCGGCCTTGTCGTAGGTGGCCATCGCCGCGAGCGGGAAGCGCAGATAGAAGTGGTTGGTCACCGCGACCTTGCCAAAGGACGTGTACACATCGCCGGCGATCAGCGTGCGCTCGCGCGTGTCGAGGAACGCGACATGGCCGGGCGAGTGACCGGGGCTGGGGACGACCTCGAGGTTGCCGAGCCGGTCGCCGGCCGACAGGCGCACGTCGGGCACGGTGGCCAAGTTGGGCCAGCTTCCGGTCAGCTTGCCCTCGACGACCTTCTCGCCCGCGTGAATCCGAGCATCGAGCTCCGGCATCAGCACGGGGACATCATCACCCAGCGAGCGCTTGAGTTCGTCGACGGAACCGATGTGGTCGCCGTGGCCGTGCGTGAGCGCGATTCGGCGAATGGGGGCACCGGCGGCCGAGGCGGCGGCGATCAGGGAGGCGCCGGTCCGGGGCATCGTCGTATCGACGAGCGTGAATCCATCGTCCTCGCGTACCAGATAGGCGTTGACGAACCCGTAGCGGGTGAGCTGGATCAGGTGGTCGTTGAGAACGGTGGTCTTCATGGTCTTCTCTCCGGGATCGTGTGAGTTTCCTAATGCAATTAGGAAACTACCTAATCTCATTAGCTTGTCAAGGGGTCCGCGCGCAACGAACTCTCGACCGCGAAGTCGGAGCGCGACGTTCCTAGGCCGGCACACGATCGCCGCCCGCCTGCGCGAAGCGTTCTCCAAGAGCTGGGCATCGTGGTCTAATGAGCTCAGTCAGCGAACTCGCCGGCCAGAAAGCGAAGTGCTTTGCCGTACAGCGTTAGAAAGACGAACGAGGGCTACCAGGTCGTCGATATAGACACCGGCAAGGTCTATTCCCGGCACACGACCAAGGACAAGGCCGAGCGCCAGCGCCGGCTGCTAGAGGGCGTCAGACACGGTTGGAAACCGACGGGAAAGAAGGGCAAGCAGTGACTCGGGAGTCCGGGACTCCGAAGACCTGCTTCGCGGGTTAGGTCTTCGAGCGGCCCTCGCGTCGCCGATCTCGCGGCATCAGCCCGTCAGCCGTCGATCGAGCGTGAGCTCGCACATGTCGACCGAAATCCGGGTCCCAGGCGTTTCGGACGGGTCCATCGCGCTGAACGCTTCGGCACCTTTGCGCATGTCCTCAGCGGTGTCGAAGAGTTGAAGCACGACCGCCGTACCCTGGGCTTCGTCGAACAGCAGCTGGAGGCCCGTGGTGGGAATGCCCGGCGGCGGGCCGTCCGCCTCGTTGATGTCGGCGACGAGCTGCTGGATTCGCTCGGGAGTCACTTCGGCAAAGCGGACGACTCGAATATGCATACGACTCTCCTCGTGATTCGAGTTGGCTGAGATGGACGTTCTGGCTCGAGACCGAAAGATCCTGGCTACGGGCGGCCCATGAACTGCTCGAGCCTCGCCTCGTCAACCGCCCCCGGAACTCATTCGCCACCCCTCTACTCAGATGCGTGGCGCCTCCAGCTCAGCCTGTTCGGTACATAAGGTACCGAGCGATGATTAACGGCTCATGAAACGAGCTGCCGTCCGCGAGGGGCTATTACCTAGGCGTTGGGGTGTCCGTCGCAGCGACCACCGGCATCGCTTCACCGGCTTCGCTGGGGCACCTTCCAGTCCGGCCGCTGCGTCTTCAGCCGCTGGTATTCGTCGCTGACCATACGATGCTCTGCGAGCGCCACGCCGACCGTCTGCTTCAGACGGGCTACCTCGCTGTTGTCGCCGCCCTGGATCGCGCGCTGGAGGGCGGCACGGAGCTCGGTGGCATGATCGGACGATCGTGACCATGCCTCCCAGGCGGCTTGCATCTCGTCGTCGTCCGGGGCTCCAGGGGCGGGTTCCGGCGCGGGCGGCGGCTCGGGCCTGAACGTGTCGTCGACCGCGAGCCACGATCCATCGACGATCTCGAGCTTGATGTAGTTCTTGGACGCCAGTGCGGTCAGGCCGGAGTTGGGTGGACGCGCGCTGCACGCGAGGCTCGCCACATCGCCCGACGATAAGTCCAGCTCGAGGTTCCGGCTCTTAGCCCAGTCGATTTCGAGGTGGATCTCGTGCCGGCCCGGATCCACTTCGAACGTCTTTGTTTCACCGCGACGGATGGCGCCGACCGTGTTGCCATCGATCACGACGGCGTAGGTCCGAAGCATGTCGCCAAGCGGCCGACGAAGGCGCTTGAGACTGATCTGGGCAGTCGGGCCGGCCACGATCGCCAATCCTCGCACCCACCCAGGTAGCCGTGAGAAATTCGTCGGATCGTGGTCGTCGCCCAGGGTGACCGCCCGATGCGATCTAGCTGTCGAGCCGCGCTCATGAGCTTGACCGGGTTACTTGGTCAACGAAGGCTGCGAGTTCGAGGTTGAAGCGCTCGGCGTCTTCGATAAACGGCATGTGGCCGACGGCGTCGTACCAGGATGGCACGGCGTTCGCGCAGTGCGCGAGCACGTGCTCCGACATCGACGGCAGGACGATCGCGTCCGCGCGTCCGTGCGTCACAAGCACCGGCAACGAGAGGTCGTCGAGAATCTCGGTGGCGTCGATCTTGCGCGCGATCAACGCGCCGCGTATCTCGGGCGGGACCGTCATGTTCCAGCACAGCGCCGCGGCCCACGATTCGTCGTCGAGCGGCCCGGCGGTGCACGCGCGCAGGAAGCGCTGGATCGCGGGGATGCTGGTCCGTAACTCCGGAGTGGACGCGTCCATTGCGTTGGCCAGAAAGCCCGGGCCGATGTGGTCGAAGGTCGGCGGCCGCAGCATCACGGCGCTACCGACGAGGTTGATCCCGGCCATGCCGGCGTCGCCGTGCGCGCGCAGGTAGTCGGCGACGAGGAAACCGCCGTAGGACCAGGCGACAAGAACGGGCTGGTCCAAGTGGGTGTGCTCGATGACCGCCGCAAGGTCGTCGGCCCACAACCGGCTGTCGACGTAGGCGCCGGCATCGAGCGGCTTGTCGGACATGCCATGTCCGCGGTTGTCGAACGTCACCATCCGGAAGCGCTCGGAGAGCGGACCGTTCACCTGCGCGCTCCAGCACATGTCGCACTGTGACCAGCCGTGGATGAACAGAATCGCCGGCCCGTTCGGGTTTCCCCACTCGTGCGCGTGGAGCCTGACTCCACCTCCGCCGCGAATGTCGTATTCACGAACGGGCTCGACCGCCGCCCCGCGCGTCGCCTCGAGTGTCACATCTTGCGCCATGTCATACCCCCTATTACCGTTTGACCGCGTGCTCAGTGAGACCACTGGGGCGATGCTAGGCGGGACTCAGAACGTCGTCATCGGAGCCGGCACGCAAACCTCGCAACGCTGGTGGCGGCGAACACGCAGGCCGCGTCAGCGCACGTGTCGTCCCGTCGCTGCTTGCTGCTCGATGAACGAGACCGCGGCGGCCGCCCGGGCGGCCCTGCCTGAAAGGCGCAACTTCGCGTAGATGTTCGTCAGATGCCGCTCGACCGTCCTTACGCTCACGACCAGCCGCGCCGCGATCGCCTCGTTGGTGAGCCCCGCGGCGACCAGCTCCAGCACCTCGAGCTCCCGCGAGCTGAGCTGCCGGGCGGCTGTTGAGGGGGTAGCGGGCCTGGCGGTGTCGAGGAACTCCCGAAATTCGGTGAGAAACCGGTCCCACGCCGGCTCATCGGCGAGCAGGATGTGATTGGCGGAGTCAAGCACGACCAGGCGCGCATCCGGTATGAGCGACGCGAGCAACCGTCCCTCCTCGACGGGCACCACGCGATCGTCCCGGGCGTGGATGACCAGCGTCGGCGCCTGCACCCATCCTGCATCTGGCTGCACGTCCACGCCCCCGCGGGCCCTGAACAGCCGAACCGCCTCCTGGGGCGAGATCGTCGAACGTAGCAACTCGTCATACCAGCCCAGCTGGTCCGGCGTGCCGCGCGGGATGAACAGCATGCTGAAAAGGTGGCGATACGCCGGCTCGTCGCTGCCCCAGCCCGCTCGGATAGCGGCAATCAGCGCCTGCTCCTGCGCGCGCTGACCGCGCCGTCGCCTGCCGCGCGCGTAGCCGCCGTACAGCACCAGGTCGGTGACTCGCTCGGGGTGCCCCGCCGCGTAGGCCACCGCGATCGCTGCCCCTTGCGACACGCCCAGCAACGCGAAACGGTCAAATCCGGCCGCCTCGATGACCGTCTCAAGGTCGGCGACCCACGTCTGCACCGACGGCTCCCGCGCGCCCGCCTCCGACAGACCGCACCCACGCTCGTCATAGCGCAGGACCGTGTGGGTCTCTCCTAGCCGCTGGAGCCAATGTCGCCACACGGGACTGCCCCAATCCAGCTCCAGATGCGTCAACCAGGTCGCCACCCGAACCAGCGGCGGACCCCGCCCGTGCACCGCAAAAGCGAGCCGCGCGCCGTCGGGCGCGCGACAGAAACGGATTTCAGCCACCGGCACACCCGCCTCTAGAACCCCACGGCGTCAACGAGCAGCCACCGATCCTGCGCGACACCGGCCCAGGCTACAACCACTCCCAAGCGTCGCGAACCGCCAGGCCCGAGAATTCGCCGATGAGCACGGTCACCCGGAGAGCCCTCACGGCCTGGCTGGTCGCTCACGGCTTTACCGAACTCGGCGGCAAGGCTACGAGCCATCGGCGCTTTCGCCACGGATCCGGCGTCGTGATCACGGTTCCTGGTCACGGGAGACAGAACCTCAGCCAGAAGCACATCGGCATGATCGTGCGCCAGCTCGAGGCCGCCGGCTTCGACCGCGAGACCGTGCGGCGTGATCTCAACGCTCGATGACTGCGAGCGATCGCGTTCGATGAGCGGCACCCAGTAGCGTTAGGGTCCGGGGCGTGTGCTTTTCGCCGCAGGCTGACTTCGTCGCTGGCGCGGCAGTCGCCGGCGTAGGAATTGAGACGCTGCGCCGCGTGCGCGTGCGGCGCGAACTGATCGTCGGCGCGCTACCGCTGCTGTTCGGCATCCATCAGCTCGTCGAGGGCCTTGTCTGGCTCGGGCTCCGGGATCAGGTCTCGCATGGGCTGGGCGACGCTGCGAAGGAGGCCTATATCCTCTTCGCCCACGCAGTGTTGCCGGCGATTGTCCCGCTCGGATTCCTCCTGCTCGAGCCAGACCGACGACGGTCGCGGGTCATGATGGCGATGGCATTTGTCGGCGCGCTGCTGGGCGTGTTCCTCCTGTGGCAGGTCACCGCCTATCCGGTCGGAGCACACGAGCAGGCTCGCTGTATCGATTACACGACACATACCCCGAACGACGCGCTCATCGGGCTTCTGTACGTCACGGTGACATGCGGTCCGGCACTGATATCGAGCCGTCGGTATTTGCGATGGTTCGGCCTGGTCAGTCTCGTTGGGGTGATAGTGACCGCCGTGGTTCGAGTCGACGAGCTGACTTCGCTGTGGTGTGTTTACGTCGCGGTCGTCAGTGTCCTTATCTTTGAGCATTTCCGACGGCAACGGGCGACCGAGATGCGCGCCTTCTCAGCGCCAGCATCCTCCTCGACTCCGCCTGAGCTGTCCGCCGGCCGTGAGGTCAGGGGAGCGCTGACTCTCACCAGCTCTAGCGAAGATCAACGACGACAGATGTAGAAGCGGCGTCGATTCCGCACGCGCCTGGTGCCCGGGTCCGGTTCGGGCAAGCGCGATCATCGAGGATCAGCGCCGTCAGCTCCCTGGTCCGGCGCCCGCTGACGGACTCGACGCCTGCACCAGCGCCACCTCGGGTGGCCGAGCCAGTCCTGCGATAGGGCGTCGGTTGTTCTCGGTGTGGACCTCGTGTCCTTGCCCTTCGAGAAATGGAGGCAGCGTCTTACGCGCACTCATATCCGAGCGCGGAGCACGTCGTAATCGGTCTTCCAACGGGCAAGGCTGATCCGCGCGCGCGAGCCGACGCCACCCCAGTGACCCAGTCATAAGGAAGAGGGAGACCCCGCCGAGCACGAGATCGGCAAGCAGGGTGGTCACCTGGGTACCGATGCCGAACCCGAGGATGGTCGATGTCGTGGCCGGAGAGAGTGCGGCGACGAGGATTGCCTGCTGTGAACCCGCCCCGCCCGGGGTGAGCGGAACCAATCCCGCAACAAGCTGCACGGCGATGACCAGGAGCGCGGTATGGACGCTCGCGGGCACATGGAAGGCGACCAGAAACCAGTACGTCGACGCGACGCGCAGCGTGCAGCCAAAGGTCTGCCATGACACCACCCCTCGTAGGTAGCGCGCGGGTTGGGTGAACACGGCCATGCCGGTCCGAGCGTCCTGCACCAGCGATCGGATCCTCGCCCGACGCTGAAGTGCGAGCCCGCAGGCCGTAAGCGTCACGGCAACCGCGGCCAGTGCCGCGATTGCGGGATGCCGCCCGAGCGAGCCTGGGAGCGATACGCCGCCCAATGCGCCGGGACCAGCGGCGATCAAGACCGAGATCACGATCAGGGCACCGAGGGCCGCGTCGAAGACCGACTCGGCAATCACGGTCGAGACCAGCCCAGGAAAGGTGGAGCCGGTAACGCGGCTCCTCATCAAACTGAGCCGGACCAGCTGACCAGCCTGCGCCGGCACGCACGCGCCAACGCCCGTCCCGGCCAGGAACGCCCCCACCGAATCCCGAAAGCGTGGCCGGTCAGTCCGGTAGGCCGCGCGGACGATGTTGTGCCAGGCACGTGCCCGCACACCCAGTTTGGCGACGTGCAACGCAAGCGCCACCGCAAACGGGATCAGCGACACCCCTCCAAGCTGCCCGACCAGCATCTCCCCCTGGTGGGACAGCGCCCCCAGCACGACAGCAAACGACCTCACGCCGATTAACGGCCCGCGCGTCGCACTCTGCGCGCGACGCTCTCAATACGATCTTGGGCGTGCTGCTCTGCGTTGCTCCCAGTCGAACGCGGCCGAATCTCTCATGCGTGGCCTGGCGGGAGGCGGGACCGGAGATCGTGGATGGCGTTGATCAAGTTCGTGGACGCGAGCCTCGCCATTCTCGGTGCCATGGTCGGTGTTCGACTAGCGGCGCTGACGAGCCTTCACCTGACCCGGGTCGGGCTACTAGAGGTCTTCGGGCGAGTGCCCGAGGCCGGTGATGTACCGGTGCTCGTTGAGCGCCGCCGACCGCCGGAGTGCATGGGCCGCAGCCAGGAAGCGGCCACGATCATGCGCCGAGCCCATCTCCAGCTCGTCAGCCATTCGTTCGAGTAGATCGGCGAATGAGTCTTCCGCCTTGGCCATCTCCCAGTGATCCGTTGCGGATCTGACGGCTGAGATGATCCGCTCCTGTTCGTCGCGGATCTCAGAACGCAGGGACTCGTCGCTCATCTCCGCATTCTCCTGCATGCGACGGCGGGTTCGCCACCCGGGCCGATCGCGGCGCCAGGATAAGAACGAAGCCCGCCGGGGACTCGAATGCCGACCCGTTTCATTGCAAGTTGTCCATTTGCAGGACAATTGCCGTACGATCAGGCCACCCCGATCAATGAACGCGCCTCCGCGGGGCCGACTACGAGATCGTGAAGATCCCCGCCGACCTCCAGTCGACTCGACTGTTCGATCTCGCCGATCTTCACCGGCTCGAAGCCCTCGGAACGACGACGAGCCGGTCGATCAGCAGGTCGGCGATCTCCTGAATGACGCCCTCCAATACCGCGAACCGCAGCGCGAGCACGATGGCATCGGCGCCCTGCAACGCGTCGCGGTTGTCGGCGGCGACGATCGCACCTCGACCGATCCCTGCAGCCACCCTTCGTGCCGACGCGCGGTGCCCATCAGGTACGAGTCAAGGACTGCCTCCCAGTCGATCCATCAGTCGTTCCGAGCTCAACCCGTAGCGAACGAGGACCCTCTGGTCGCGCCTGAGGTCGATCGGGTCGGCCAGTTGACTGAGCACCTCGCTGATGAACTCGTCCGAGTATCGAACGCGGCGCAGGACCCGCGTGAGTTCGATGTGAGAGCGGAGACCGCGGTCGCGCTTGGGGCGGCTTCCAGCGGTGGCTGGGGTCTTCATGAGTTTGCCTTGCCTTTCGAATCGCTCGTGCTCACGGGGATCTCATGCACGGCTGGCCTCCGTGACCGGGCGGAAGTCGTGACGCAGGGTCTGGCCCGCGGCGTCCCTGAACCAATCGGCGAAACGGGTCGTGCCGATATCCGCGTCATCGCCGGGGAGGAGGGTTCGCTCGCCCGGCGCGATGCCGAAGTACCGCGCCTGCGGGTCGGCGATCACGTCGCGGGGATCGTCCCGTGCAGCGAGGACGCCCCGGATGAGCTCGTCGAGGCGGAACTGGTCGGGTCCGCCGATCTCGACGGTGCGATTCATTGGCGGGCCGACGGCGACACGCGCGAGCGCGGTCGCGACGTCATCGGAGGCCATGGGCTGAATGAGCGCCGGCGGGAGCCGAACCGTGTTGCCGTCGGTGGCTTCGTCCGCGATGCCGCCCATGAACTCGAAGAACTGCGTCGCGTGGACGATGGTGTACGGGATCGACGAGGCCTCGATCAGCTCCTCCTGGGCGAGCTTCGCTCGGAAATAGCCGCTCTCGGTTAGGCGGTCCGTGCCCACGACCGACAGCGCAACGTGATGTCCGACGCCCGCGGCCGCCTCCGCCGCGAGAAGGTTGCGAGATGAGGTCGTGAAGAAGCGCATGACCGCGTCGTCCTCCCAGTCGGGTGCGTTTGACACGTCGACGACGACTGATGCCTCGGCGACGGCCTCGGACAAGCCGTCGCCGGTGACCGTGTTGACGCCCGTGCCGGGTGACGCTGCGACGGCGTTGTGTCCGTGCTCATCAAGCTTCGCGACGAGCTTCGACCCGATCAGGCCGGTTCCACCTATGACTACGATCTTCATGTCGTTCCTTTGCGGTTGTGCACGTTATGTGCGGGCTACCTGGTCGTGATGTGTATGGGGCGCGGGCGGAGGGACCGCTTGACAGCTCGCCCCCCGCGCGCGCTGGCAATTTCTGAAACGGCGGGTTCCGGCCGCGCCACCCGGTGGCGCGCGCGCAGGTGACGCACAATGAGATACGGCGATGCGATCAACGTGCCGACCACTGCGAGCAGCGCTGCACCGAGCAGGACGACGAGCACGAGCGTGATCAGGAGGGCCGCCGGAGGGATCAGCAGGAGTACCAGGAGCAGCCACGGCCCGAGGATGAAGACGACGGGAGGCCCGAAGTAGGCCGGCGCGCTGATCAGCGGTACGGTCGCGCCGAGCACCTCAGTCCGGGTCGGGCGCCCGGGCGTGGAGGGGCGCCCCTCCTCGCTCCTCGGTGCGTCCTTGGCGAAGGCGGCGTGGGCGAGAACGACGGTGGGTGGCGTGACAGGGCTCAAGAGGCCCTCCTTTCGGTTGGGGTGGTCGTCGCCGACTGGCCGAGCCAGTCCTCGAAGCGGGTCGGGGCGATGCGTGCGTCGTTGGCGACGCTGAGCGACCCGTCGCCCAACCTGGCGCCGAAGTAGCGGGCGTAAACATCCGTTATCACTCCTCGCCGGTCGTCGCTCGCCTCCAGGACACGCCGGGCGAGCTCGTCGAGGCGGAACGCTTCCGGGCCGGCCAGCTCGACGATGTCGTCGAGTGGTGAGCCGACCGCGACATCGGCCAGAGCGCTCGCGACGTCATCGGCTGCCTGGGGCTGGACGAGAGTCGGCGGGAGCCGGATGGTGTCGCCGTCGGTGCTCGAGTCGCCGATCCGGCGAATGGATTCGAACGACTGCGTTGCGCGGAGGATGGTGTAGGGGACTGGGCCGCTCTTCACCACTTCCTCCTGAGCGACCTTCGCCCGGAAGTAGCCGCTCTCGGGGAGGCGGTCGGCGCCGACGATCGACAGGATCACGTGGTGCCGCACGCGGGCGGCCATCTCGGCGGCGAGGAGGTTTCGCGATGAGTTCCGGAAGAAGTGGAGGATGGCCGCGTCGCGTCCGGCGGGGGCGTTCGACACGTCGACGACGACCTGCGCGCCCTCGAGTGCACTGGCGAGCCCCTCGCCCGTGAGGGCGTCCACTCCCGAGCGACGCGACGCGGCGAGCAGCTCGTGGCCGCCCGTCCGCAACCTCGCGACGAGCTTGCACCCGATGAGACCCGTCCCGCCGATAACCACGATCTTCATGTGCTTCTTCTGGTTGCGCGCCCGGTACTAGGCGAGTAGGCGATTCGCTTCCGCCAGGGCTTCGGTCAAGGCGCGCGTGCCGAGAACGACGTCTTGGGGGCTGGACGCGATCCGGAGGGTGAGCTCGCCTGCCTCCAGGCGGGTGAAGGCGATCAGTCGGCGCCCGGACCAGAACTCGGCGACTCCGAACGACGCCTCCTCCGGGCTGACCACGGTCACGTTGATGTCGTGCAGGATTGGTGTGGGCGACGGCGCTGTGTTTTGCATGCAGCGAGGATCGCCCCCGCGGAGCGCCCTCGCATCGGCCAGGTGGCCAGCCTGGTGGCCAGTCGCGGCCCTAGCCGGCTCTTACGCCTGAAGCGAGGCCAGCCGCGCCTCGAACCGAGCCATCGCCTCCCCATATAGGAAGAATCCCCAGCTCACCCGGGCCACACCGAGCGCGGCCAGCTCGGCGAGTGGCGGCGACTGCGGCATGCGCAAGACGTTGACCGGGCCGGGGACGTCCGAGCAGAAGCGGCGTAGGGCATCAGTGTCCGACAGGGCGATCGGGTAGACACAGTCGACGCCGGCCTCGAGGTACGCGTTCGCGCGGCGCAGCGCTTCAGGAACGAGTTCCACCTGTGTCCGGGGGTCGGCACCGCCGAGCACCGGAGCGAGGAACACGTCGACCCGGGCGTTGATCACGAGCGGGTAGTCGCCCGCCGACGCGGCCTCGCGAACGGCCCTCAGCCAACCCGCGTGCCGGTCGGGGTCGCGGAGGCTTCCCATCGCGTGGTCGGTGTCCTCGAGGTTGCAGCCGGCGGCCCCCGCGCGCCGCAGCGCAGACACCAGGTCGGCGGGCTCCATGCCGTAGCCTGCCTCGGCGTCGACCGTCACCGGCACCTCGACGCCCCCGGCGATCCGCGCCGCCGCGGCGAGCATCTCGTCGGCCGGCGCACGCTCGTGGTCCTCGTATCCGAGCGTCGCGGCCACGCCGGCACTGGTGGTCGCGACCACCGGAAACCCAGCCTTGACCACCGCTCTCGCCGTGGCCACGTCCCAGGCATTCGGAAGCAGGACGGGGGT
>Ga0335083_10001046_pt1 | contig 38888 bp, 42 predicted proteins | sample Lox_Sample_42_FD_206716 | JGI IMG/M metagenome (GOLD analysis project Ga0335083, IMG submission 206716) | Soil microbial communities from Loxahatchee National Wildlife Refuge, Florida, United States - Lox_Sample_4.2 | ecosystem: Environmental > Terrestrial > Soil > Wetlands | place: USA...
CGCCAGCCTGACGCCGCGCACACTGGCGTGGTCGGCGGCCGTGGCCATCGTCGCGATCGTGCTGCAGGCGGGTTTCATCGCCAACATGGTCACCAAGGACAAGGGCCCCGGCGGCTTCCAGACGGCGTCCGTGCCCGGCGCCGCCCAGGGCCAGGGCTCCTATGCCTTGATCCGCTTCCAGCCGCAGGCGAGCGCCGCCGACATCACCAAGTTTCTGGAAACCAACAAGTTAAGTCTGGCAGGCGGGCCGACGGCGGCGGCGCTATACAAGGTGCAGCTTGCGCCGACGGCCTTGCCGAAGGCAGAGCTCGCCGCGCTGATCAAGAAGCTGCAGGACGACAAGGTCGTCGGCTTCATCGCCGCGAGCGAATAGGCGGGAATTGCAATGCGGAGAACGCTGCTGATCGTCGCGGTTGCTGCGGCCCTGAACGCCGCCTCCGGCTGCGATGTCCTGGCGCAAAAGGTCTATAGCCGCGCGGCGACGCCGAATGCATCGGTCGGCAATGTTTCGCCTACGCGTGGCGGCGATGGCGGCTATAGAGGTGGCGGTTATCGCGGCGGTTATGGCGGCGGGATGCATGGGTCGGGGTTCACGGTTACCGTGCCGTACGCTCCGCAATATATCGACGACGGCAACTTCGGCCGCCGGCCAACGGGCCCGCCGGCGCGCCGCACGGCGCGGCGCAATGCCAACGGCGTGCCGCCCGCGAACGAACGCCGCCTGGTGCCCGACGAAGTTCTCGTCGAGGTCGCCAGTTCGACCAGCCCGCAAACGATCAATGCGTTGCAGCGCCGTTACCGGCTGACGACCGTCGAGCAGCAGACCTTCCAGCTCGCCGGCACCACGCTCTATCGCTGGCGCATCCCCGACCGCCGCTCGGTAGCGGGTGTCGTGCGTTCGCTGCAGGCCGACGCCGTGGTCGCCTCGGCGCAGCCGAATTACCTGTTCACGTTGCAGCAAAGCGGGAGCACACCGGCAAGCGAGGGCGATCCGGCGCAATACGAGCTTGCCAAGCTGCAGCTGCCGCAGGCCCACCGCATCGCCAAAGGCGATCATGTCCTGGTGGCGGTCATCGATTCCGCCGTCGATCTTTCGCATCCGGAGCTCGCCGGCACCGTGGCGCAGACCTTCGATGCCACCGGCAAACCGCCGACGCCGCACCAGCACGGCACCGCCATCGCCGGGCTGATCGCGGCGCATGCGCGGCTGATGGGCGCGGCGCCGAACGCGCAAATCCTCGCCGTGCGCGCCTTCGATCCGGAGGGCGCGAGCGCGGAAGGCACGACATTCAATATCCTCAAGGGGCTCGACTGGGCGGCGGTGAACGGCGCCCGCATCATCAATATGAGCTTTGCCGGGCCGGCCGATCCCGACATGCACCGCAGCCTCGAGGCGGCGCACAAAAAGGGCATCGTGCTGGTCGCCGCCGCCGGCAATGCCGGGCCGCAATCGCCGCCGCTTTATCCGGCCGCCGATCAGAATGTCATTGCGGTGTCTGCGACCGACGCCGAGGACAGGCTGTTCCCGCAATCCAACCGCGGACCGTATATCGCGCTTGCCGCGCCGGGCGCGCAAATTCTGGTGGCGGCCCCCGACGGCACCTATGCGGTCTCGTCAGGCACGTCCTATTCGGCCGCCGAATTGAGCGGTATTGCCGCATTGCTGCTGGAGCATAATCCGCATCTCAAACCCGACGAACTGCGGTCGATTCTCACCGCAAGCGCCAGGGATCTCGGGCCCAAAGGCCGCGACAACCTGTTCGGCGCCGGCCTCGTCAATGCCTATGGCGCGCTGATCGTCGAAGACCGCGTCATGGCCGCGGCGGCGCCGGTCGAGCGCGCCGCCGTGCGTGCGCACTGAACGCGTCGCGCGGTCACGTCAACGTTCCGCCGGCGGGCGAACATTGGCCGGCCGCGCGCGTTGAAACTCGCGGCTCCTGCGAGGCGATAACGGAGACCGATGATTGTCATGGCGCAAGACCTTTCACAAACCGTCACGCATCCGCAAACCACCCGCCGCGATTTCCTTTATATCGCAACCGCCGCGGTCGGCGCCGTGGGCGCCGCTGCAACCCTTGTTCCGCTTGTCGATCAGATGAATCCGGATGCGGCCACGCTGGCCGCCGGCGGTCCGGTCGAGCTCGATCTGAGCAAGGTCGCGCCCGGTCAGCAGGTGGTGGTGCGCTGGCGCAACCGGCCGATTTTCGTCACCAGACGCACCGATCAACTGCTCAAGGACCTGCAGTCGCCGGCCCTCCTCGCGCTATTGTCCGACCCGAACTCGCTTGCGCTGCAGCAGCCGCCCTATGCGCAAAACTGGCACCGTTCGGCGAAACCCGAATACGGCATCGTGGTCGGGATCTGCACGCATCTCGGCTGTATTCCGTTGTTTTTTCCGCAGCCGAGCGCAACGCAGCCGACCGCCGAATGGCCGGGCGGATATTTCTGCCCATGCCATGGATCGAAATACGATCTCGCCGGCCGCGTCTTCAGCGGCGTCCCCGCGCCGTACAATCTGCCGGTGCCGCCCTATCGCTTCACCGACGATCACACCATCCGCATCGGCGAAAATCCGCCCGGCGTGAATTTCGACTTCGCCTCCATCCGCCAGATCTAGGCAACCGCCGCGGCAGCCCGTTCACTGCTGGATCGAACGCAAATAGGCCTGCACGGCAATGGCGTCGTCCTCGCTGAACTTGAATTCCGGCATGTCCGGATGGCCCGCCGATATTCCGCGCTCCAGCAGCCGCGGAAATTCGTCGAGATCGTAGCTGCGGCCGAGCGTATTGAACGGCGGCGCGTCGGCGTGCGGGCTGCGTCCGCTTTTGCCGATGCCGTGACAGCGCGCGCAGAATTCCCGGAGCAGCGCCCGGCCCTGCCGCGCCGGCTCCTGCGCCGATACAGCCGAGTTGAACGACAGAACCATCACGGCGAACGAAAGTGAGGCAAGGCGCATGATCGGCCGTGGGTTAGTGGCGCGCCGGAAGGGATTCGAACCCCTGACCCCCAGATTCGAAGTCTGGTGCTCTATCCAGCTGAGCTACCGGCGCCCCGACAGGGCAACTCCGTGCTTAGGGTTTTCGGCATAGCGATGCAAGGCGCGCTTCGAATGCGCCATAGTGGATACAATAAGCAAAGACGCGCCCCTGCACCCCTTAGGGGCGCGGCGGCGCGCCCGGCACTGCCCCCGCGATCAGGCGGCGGATTTCACTTCGACCTTCTGCACCTGGGCAGGCGCCGGCTTCGGCACCACGACCTTGAGCACACCCTTGTCGATGCTGGCCTTGATGGCGCCGGCGTCGACGCCTTCGGGCAATTCGAGCGAGCGCTCGAACGAGCCGTAGCTGCGCTCGACCAGGCGGTAATTCTTGTCCTTCTGCTCCTTTTCCGCCTTTTTCTCGCCGCGGATGCTGAGAACGTTGTCGGCGACGTTGATCTGCACGTCCTTGTCCCGCAGCCCCGGCAGTTCGGCGGTGATTTCGATTTCGTTGTCGGTTTCCGACACATCCATGGTCGGCATCAGATTGGTCATGCCGCCATTGCCGAGTGACGGGAATCCGCGGGTGAAGTTGTCGAACAGCCGGTCGATCTCGCCTTGCAGGGAGAGGAACGGATTGTCGGCGCGCGCAACCATGCGCTGACGGCCGACAGGAATAAGTGATTTGAGATTCATGGTAGCCTCCGAGACTTTTTGACGCCTTTTTTTGGGCATCGAAAATCGGCTACCATCTTTTCGGCAAAAATGCCTTGCGACAGATCAAACTCGAAGTGGCGCCGCACGCCCTGCAGCGCCACTTAGGGCTTACCGCCGGGACCTATTGTGCGGTTTCCTGCGCCTCGAGCGTCACGCCCGTCATCGGCTCGATCCACACCATGTGATCCTTCACGGCTTTAACGCCGGGGATGTTCTCGGCCGCCACCTTGAGCGCCGCGCGCTGGCGTTCGTCGATGATCACGCCCCACAACTCGACCACGCCGTCATGCACCACGACATTGGTCGTGGCCGCCGGCGCCCATTGCTCTTTCTTGATCTCGTCCAGCAGCCGCTCGCGGATGCTGGCGTCATCCTCGGCCGGACCCTGCGCCGCGCGCGCCAAACTCACCATTGCGTGCATGAGATTGGAGCGGGTGACGATGCCGACGACTTCGCGGCCGCACATGACCGGAACGCGCTTGATGCGCCGCCGCTCCATCAATTCGACGATGTCCTCAAGCGGGGTGACGTCGTCGACCGTCTTCACGTCGGTCGTCATCACCTCGGAAACCTTGCTGCCGTGCGAGTGACTGTATTCGGCGGCGACGCGCCCGGGGCCCATCAGGAATTCGAGCCAGCGCGAGCGCCGATGCTCGGTTTTGGTTTCGCGGCGGCGCAGAAAATCGCCTTCCGATATAACGCCGACCAGTTGGCCGCCTTTGTCGATCACCGGCAGTCCGCTGATGCGATGCTGGAGCATCAGCCGCGCCGCCTGCAATACGGTCGCATCAGGATCGATCGAGATCACGTTTCTGGTCATCACGTCTTCGGCTTTCATGGCGAACTCTCCATCAATTTCGCCAAAAATGAAGCACGGAAGCGCGGCCGCGGTCTTGATACAAGTCAATCGCCGGAAGGCGGCGGAAAACAGAAATTGATACCGCCGAAAAATAACGCCCCGGCGCGGGGCACCGGGGCAGTTTGGCCAAACGATAATCTGGGAGGACTGTGTTTGGCCTAGCTCATCGGCAACGTGCGACCCGCGCTAGGCGTTCAGGCGGCTGAGCGCGCCGCGATTGCGCAGCACAATGCGGCGGGAGCTCGGCACCGCGATCGCCGCGGAATGCTCAAGCTGGGTCAACGTGCGCGACACGGTTTCGATGGTCAGGCCAAGATAATCCGCAATATCCTGACGCGACATCGGCAGGTTGATCTCGTCGAGCATGGCCGACCGGCCGGCCATTTCGAGGAGGAAGCCGGCGACGCGCTCCTGCGCGGTCTTGATCAGCAGCAGGATATGATCCTGCACGCGCTGCAGCTCGCTCGCCGTCATCGTCCACAGTTCGCGGGCAACGCCGGTGTCGCGGGCGGCGAGACCGATCACGCTGCTGCGCTTGATCACCAGCACCTTGGAGTCGATGATCGCTTCCGCCGAAAAGGTATGGACGTCGCCGACCTCGAGGCCGAACACGTCGCCGGGCAGATAGAAGGCGCCAATCTGGCGGCGGCCGTCGTTGAGCACCTTGTAGGTGCGGACGGTGCCGCTGACCACTTTGTAGAGATATTCGGCCGGCTCGTTTTCGCCGTAAATTTCGGCGTCACGGACAAACGGCATCGCCGCGCCCATCAACTCAATCGCAGTCGCACTGCTGCGTGCACCCACCGGCGGAACCGTGCGGCCGGCGTGGGTTGCTGGTTGGCCCGAAACATTGCGGCTGGCTGTCTGTGTGAGCATGGCGCTGATCCTCAACTGCCCGAATGCTCAATCGTTAACGTCGCAGCCGAAGCGCCGAAATTCAGATAATCTCCATACGGGATATACCGTAGGTATCTCCGGGTGCGACGCCCTTGGTCTCATGGTCCCGCCGGCGGCGATATGTCGGAAGCTATTGGTAAAATTGACGTTTCCGGCACCTCCGAAAGAGGTGTCATCCTGCGTTACGGCATTGCCCCGGTCGCGGTCCTGCTCGCGCTCGCCATGCGCGCATTGCTCACCCCGTTCGTGCCTCACGACGCGATTTTCCTCTATTTCGTGCCGCCGATTCTCGTCGCCGCCGGCGTCGGCGGGCTCGGCCCCGGCCTGCTGGCGACCGCGCTGAGCATTGCCGCCACGTATTTTGTGCTCGCCGAGCAATCGTTTTTCCAGGCCTTCGTGATTAACAGCGTCGCCTTTGCCGTCATCGGCACCGGCGTCTCCTGGGGCGGCGAGCTGCTGCATCGCAGCCGCCGCCGCGCCACCCTGATGACCACCGACGCCCGCGCGCGCGAGGCGCACCTGCAGTCGATTCTCGACACCGTGCCGGAAGCGATGATCGTGATCGACGAGCACGGCACCATGCAATCGTTCAGTGCGGCCGCCGAGCGGCTGTTTGGCCTCAAAGCCGGCGAAGCGGTCGGGCGCAACGTCAAGGTCCTGATGCCCGCGCCCTATCGCGATAACCATGACGGCTACATCAACCGCTACAAGGCCACCGGCGAACGACGTATCATCGGGGTCGGCCGCGTCGTCGTCGGCCAACGCAAGGATGGATCGACCTTCCCCATGGAGCTTGCCGTCGGCGAGATGAGATCCGGCGACCGCCGTTACTTCACCGGCTTCATCCGCGACCTGACCGAACGGCAAATGACGGAAGCGCGCCTGCAGGAGCTGCAGTCCGAACTGGTCCACATATCCCGGCTCACCGCCATGGGCGAGATGGCCTCGACGCTGGCGCATGAGCTCAATCAGCCGCTGTCGGCGATCTCCAATTATCTCAAGGGCTCGATACGGCTCCTGGAGGGAACAGGCGACGAGCGCTCGATCACCATGCGCGACGCTCTCGACAAGGCCGCCGACCAGGCAATGCGCGCGGGACAGATCATCCGGCGCTTGCGCGATTTCGTCTCGCGCGGGGAAAGCGAGCGCCGAGTCGAAAGCGTGACCAAGCTGGTCGAGGAAGCGAGCGCGCTGTCTCTGGTGGGCGTGAAGGACCGCGGCATTCGCGTGCAGTTCAAATTCGACCCGGCGGTCGACCTGGTGCTTGCCGATCGCGTGCAGGTGCAGCAGGTCCTCCTCAATCTGATCCGCAACGCCATGGATGCAATGGAGTCGTCGCGCTCGCGCGACCTGGTGGTTTCGGTTGCACCGGCCGACGCCGGCCACGTCAAGATCAGCGTCGCCGACTCGGGATCCGGCATCGCTCCGGAAATCGCCGAGCAGCTATTTCAGCCCTTCATCACCACCAAGCGCCAGGGCATGGGCGTCGGACTGTCGATCTCGCGCACCATCGTCGAGGCCCATGGCGGACGGATCTGGGTCGAGCCAAATCCCGGCGGCGGAACGATCTTCAATTTCACGCTTGCCGCCGTCACCGAAGGGGGAATCGACGATGCCGCATGAGGCGATCATCTACGTCATCGACGATGACGACGCGGTGCGCCAGTCGCTCGAGTTCCTGCTCAAGACCGCCGGCATCACCGTGCGCGGCTTTGAATCCGCCAAGGCCTTTCTGGAGATTCTGCCGGAGATCCATTCCGGCTGCATCATCACCGACGTGCGCATGCCGGAGGTGACCGGCATCGACCTCTTGCGCCGCGTCAAGGAGCTCGAGCTCGACATTCCGGTCATCGTCATCACCGGCCACGGCGATGTCGCGCTGGCGGTGGAGGCGATGAAGATCGGCGCCGTCGACTTCCTGGAAAAGCCGTTCGACGACGACCTGCTGCTGGCGGCGGTGCGCTCGGCGCTGAACTCGGAAGCCGACGCCGCCAAGCGCAAGGCCGAGCATGCGGAGATCAACGAAAAGCTCGCGGCGTTGTCCAACCGCGAACGGCAGGTGCTCGAAGGCCTGGTCGCCGGCAAGGCCAACAAGATGATCGCCTTCGATCTCGGCATCAGCCCGCGTACCGTCGAGATCTATCGCGCCAACGTGATGACCAAGATGGCGGCGAACAGCCTGTCCGATCTGGTGCGCATGGCGATGATGGGAGGAATTCTGGAGAATTCGGACAAGGGGTAGCGAAGGGGCCTGAGCCGAGCGCCGCGCCCCGCCTTGATCCAGATCAGAGACCTTCTGCACTGTCTTCTGATATTCAGTGCGGTTGCCGGCTGACAAAGCCGGATCGGAACCATTCAGCCACATGCAAGAGGGGATATGATGGAGACCCTCGATGTACGAACCCACTGAGCCCCGGTTGCCGGCTCTCGCGTTTCTGTGGCCGGCAATAGTCGCCACCTCGGCAAGCAAGACCGCGTCGGCGATCGCGAGGCAGTTCGCCGCGCTCGCGCTGGGGCCGGACGGCGATCGCGCCGCCAATGAGCCGGCGCTGGCGACAGCGCACAGGACCGCTTTGGAACTCAGGGCGGTGGTCTTGCGCGATTTCAGCACCGCGCAAACCGGTGTGCCGGTACTGATCTGCGCTCCGTTCGCGCTACACGGGGCAGCGGTCGCCGATCTGGCGCCAGAACACAGCTTGGTCGCCGCATTGCGCAATGCGGGGTTGCAAAAGCTGTTCCTGGCCGATTGGCGTTCGGCCGGCGCCGATATGCAATTCCGCGGAATCGACGACTATCTCGCCGATCTCAATGTGCTGGTCGACCAGCTTGGCGGCCGCGTCGACCTGATCGGCCTTTGCCAGGGCGGCTGGCTGTCGCTGCTCTATGCAGCCCGGTTTCGCGACAAAGTACGCAAACTGGTCATTGCCGGCGCCCCCATCGACGTCCGTGCGGCGCAATCCGGATTGTCCACGCTGGTCGACGCCAGTCCGCCGCAACTGTTTCACGAACTTGTTCAAGTCGGCGAGGGCCGCGTGCTCGGGCACAAGGTTGCAAAATTCTGGGCACCGCTGACCGCCGAGACGCCGGAGGTTCATCAGCTTCTGGAGACAACCGCGCCGATCGGTTCGCCGGCATTCGCCCGCCTTGAGGCGAAATTCCGCGAGTGGTTCGCCTGGACGCTGGATCTGCCCGGCACCTATTATCTCGAAGTCGTCGAAAAAATTTACAGGGACAATGCGCTGGCGCGCGGCCGGTTTGTCGCGCTGGGGCTGACAATTAAGCTGCGCGAACTAACCGCGCCGCTTTTCCTGCTTGCAGCGGGCGAGGACGAATTGGTTGCGCCGCCGCAGCTGTTCGCGGCCGCACGCCTGGTCGGCACGCCGCCGAACCAGATACGCAAGGAAACCGCGCCCTGCCGGCATCTTGGACTTTTCATGGGCCGCAGGGTTCTCAACGAATATTGGCCAATGGTCGCGCATTGGCTGCTCGCCGCGTAATCATCCGTCTCAACCGAATGGGAGCTCCGCTTCTTTCGCGGGCCGCGCGCGCAATTCGCACCTCGGCAGCGAGCCTCAAATAACGCCAGGCCCCGGGCTGCCGGTCCTCCACCCTTGGGTCTCCCCTGGGGCGCTCGGACACGGCAGCAACGGGCCCTTCCGCGGTGGCTTCCTTGACAGGGCAGTTCTTCGCTTCAGTCAGATCCACGCCCCGAAGACGTCTCACTGCCTTACTTCGCCGCCCCTATCTACACACACAGCGGCAACCGCATACGAGCCGGTCAGCTCGCTTGCGACATTGATCTGAATCAAATTGCGCGGAAATATCGAATTGCCTGCGAGGCTTGATCCAACGCAAGGGCGGCGATCAAGTCCGGGCTTTAATGAGTGCGACGATGCCACAGAAACAATGAGAACAAGACCATGCCCGCACCCATCCAGGCAGAATTGCCCGCCGACAGCGATAACGTGCTGACGATTTCGCCGGAGAAAGTCTTCTTCGCGATCGTCAGGGCGCGCGAATTCGACGCCAAGGATGAGATCAGCGAACCGGATCCCGGCTCGAACCCGTCCGACGACATGGATGTCGCGGTGCTCGAAGATCACGACGACGATCCCGTGGTCGAAGAGCTCACCGCCTTCATCAATTCACTGTCGGAAGACGAACAGGTCGATCTCGTCGCCCTCGCCTGGCTCGGACGCGATGACTATTCCGCCAACGACTGGGCGGAAGTCCGCGCGGAGGCGGCGCGGGCGCACAACGAGCGGACCGCCGCGTACCTCCTCGGGATTCCGCAACTCGGCGACTTCCTCGAGGAAGGACTGTCGACGCTCGGCTACTCGTGTGAGGATTTCGAGCTGAACCGGCTTTAGGTACGCGCCCGCCGACACTTCGGGATTTTTTCGCCGGAACCGCCGCCCGGAAACAAACGGGGCCCGGCTGCCGTTGTGACGGCAATCACAGCATTCCGGATTTCCGCATTGTATTTTGATTCCAATACGTGGCGTTCAGTTTCCCAAGCGGCTCCCGTCGAGTTTTCGACAGCCTGCAATCTTGAGCCCCACCATGCGCCTCGACATTTCCAATTCATGGACGCCGACAGCGGAGAATATCAATACGCTGCCCGAGCCGTTGCGCCGTTACATTCATGATCTTCAGGCCAACGCCGATCTCGCCGAGACAATGCGGGAGAATTTCCGGCTGTGGCGGGAAATCGCAGTGCTGAAGAAAGAGATCGCCGTCAAGGCAAGCGAGCGTGAACGCCCGGCATTTTCGAACGATCTCGACATATTTTACTTCGGCAGCGAACGGTCGTGATCGATCATAGCGGCGCTCCGGCGCCCGCTCGCTTCGCCCGCCGCGAGGGCGAAGGCAAACGCAAATCGCCCGGCGTCCAATTCAGCTCCCGTTCAGCTCGCGCCGCACGATCGCCGCCCCTTCGCTCATCGCCTTGAGCTTGCCGAAGGCGGTCTCGCGCGGCAGGTATTTCATGCCGCAGTCGGGCGCTACGACGAGCCGCTCGGGCGGCAGGTGCTTGAGCGCCGCCCGAATGCGCCCGGCAACGGTTTCGGCGGTCTCGATCGAAAGATCGCCGAGGTCGAGCACGCCGAGCATGACGATTTTGTTCGGCAGATCCTTCAGCACGCCGAGATCCAGTTTCGGCTGCGCCGCCTCGATCGAGATCTGCTGCGCCGTCGTTTCGGCCAGGCGCGCCAGAAACGGATAGTGGTCCGGCTTCTTCTGATCGACGACCGCCGCATAGCCGAAACACAGATGCACGACCGTCGGCACCTTGAGCCCTTCCAGGGCGCGATTGATCGCCGGGACGGCGATCCTTTGCGCCGCAGCCGGATCGTTGCGCAGCCAGGGCTCATCGAGCTGGATGACGTCGGCTCCCGCCGCCTCGAGCGCGCGCACCTCCTCGTTCACGGCAACGGCGAAATCCATGACCATCTCGTCGTCGTCCTTGTAGAAATCATTCTTGACCTGCTGCGCCATCGTGAAGGGGCCGGGGAGCGTGATCTTCGCTTTTCGCGCGGTATTGCGGCGCAGGAACTCCATGTCGCGAACCTCGACCGGGCCCGCGCGCCTGATCTTTCCGGTCACCCGCGGCACCGAAATCGAATAGTGCTGGCGATGAACGGTGGCGGGGTTGTCGTTGTCGACGCCGCCGAGCGCGGTGGCAAACCGGTTGGAATAGCTCTCGCGGCGCATCTCACCGTCGGTGATGATATCGATGCCGGCGCGCTCCATGTCGCGAATGGCAAGAATGGTGGCGTCGTCTTGCGCCTGTTCGAGATAGGCATCGGGGACGCGCCATATGTCGCGCAGCCGTACCCGCGGCACGATATTCTTGCGCAGCAATTCCCGATCGACGAGCCAGTCCGGCTGCGGGTAGCTTCCAACCACGGTCGTCGGCAGCAAAGTGTCAGGCATAAGTGGCCTCGAGTGTTGTTATTGCAATTGAGAACTGGCGTGTGCCGCCGATCGGACCGCGGGCGCGGACAGGAACGGCCCCGAGCACGCGGCTCGAGGCCTTTTTGTCGCGTCAGAGCTTCGGCGTTTTGCCCTCGTAATCGATCAGCTTGCCGACCGCCTTGTAACCGGTGCCGTCGAACTGAAACAGCTGCATGGCTTCGATCGGGAACTGATCGACGCCCTCCTTGGTGGTGAGCTTGATGCCGGGATACAGAAGGCCGAGCTCGATGCCGTTCATGTTACGCGCCGCGGCCAGCAGCGCCTCATGCGTCGGCGCCTTCATGTTCTCCATGACTTTCACCATCGCGTCGGCGATGACGTAGCCCATCTGACCCAGCGAGTCGTTCTTGTCGAAGCTCGGCTTGAACTTCTCGTAATCGGCCAGGTACTTCTGGACGCCCGGGTCGTTGACGAAGTCGGGAGAGCCGACCGGCTTGACGAATTGCCCGGTCAGGACGCCGACGGACTTGTCCAGCCCGGCGGCCTTCAACGTGGTGATCGACGAGCCCGCATAGGTGACGAAAGTCAGCGGCTTCCATCCCGAATCGTGGGCGAAACTTATCGCTTGAGCAACCGCCTTGCCCGCGATCGCAACCAGCAAGGTATCGGCGCCGGACGCCTTGAGATTCGTCATCTGCGTATCGACGGTCGGGTCGGTGGTCGCGGCCGATTGCTCGCCGACGAGCTTGACGTCGCTGCCGGCGATGGCCTTCTTGAAGCCGTCGAGGAAGTTCAGGCCGAAGTCGGTGTTGATGTAGAGGATGCCGACCTTGGCGTTCGGCTTGTAGGTCTGCAGATATTTGGCGTAGATCGCCGCCTCCGTGGTGAACGACGGCACGAGCATCGTGCCCCACGGATTCTGCTTCTCGTCGCCCCACTCGTAGATGCCCGAATAGATGAAGATATTCGGGATATGCTTTTCCGCGATGTACGGCTTGATCGCCTGGTTCTGCGGCGTACCGACCGATCCGACAAAGGCGAAAATGCCCATCTGCTCGACCATGCGCCGCGCATTGGTCACCGTTCGCGGCGGCTCGTTGGCGTCGTCCTGAATGACGAGATCGACCTTGCGGGTCTTGCCGTCGCCCATCTTCACGCCGCCTTCGGCGTTGACTGCCTTGAATTTCAACTCGACGCCCAGGGCCTCGTGCCCGACCACCGCCACCGGACCGGACATCGGCGCCTGCGTTCCGAGCTTGATCGAGGTGTCGGTAATGCCCTGCTCCTCCGCGACCGCCGGCACAGCCACCGTGGCGAAAAGGGACGCCAGGAGAATCGATGCGGTTGCGCCGATCTTCAGAGAACTGCTCATGTCTATTTCCTCCTTACACGTTTGTTGTCTTTTGGTGATCCAACGACACCCGCTGCGCGCCCGGCGTACCGGCCCAGGCGCCCAGAAGGTGAATGAACGATTTCGCCAGCCCGACAATTCCCTCCTTCGCCACCAGCATCATGCCGATCAATACGACGGCGTAGACGATACCGGCGCCCGCGAGGCTGATATTGGACGACCAGTCCGGCAGAAAGATAACGAACAACGCGCCGATGAACGCGCCGCCGATGCTGGTTATGCCGCCGACGATCGAGCCGACGAGGAAGTCAAACGACTTCGTCATCTGAAACGACTCGGGACTGACAAAGCCGTTGACCAGCGAAAACAGCGCCCCGCCGAATCCGGCGAACGCGGCACTGACCGCAAACGCCACGATCCGCGTCGCCGCCAGATTGATGCCGACGGCTTCGGCGATCAGATCGTTGTCGCGGCTCGCCCGCAGCGCGCGCCCGGTATTGCCGCTCAGCAAACGCCGCGCAACCAGCACATAGAACACGGCGCCGAGCAGGCAAATGTAATAAAGATAATTGTCCTGGCTGATGCTCCAGCCGAACGGCACCAGCGGCTTCTGGAAGCTGATGCCCATGGCGCCCTTGGTGATGGGTTCAAGCCGGAGCGCCATCGGCGGCGTGATCACCGCCAGCCCGAACGTGATGAAGGCGAGCGGCAGTCCCTGCCAGCGCAGCGCCGGGATGCCGACGAACAATCCAAAAGCCGCGGCGATCGCCACCGACAGAGGGATGGTCAGAAACGGGTTGATCCCGTAGCGCGTGGTCATAATCGCGGTGGTATAGGCCCCGAGCGCAAAGAACACGCCGTGCGCGACCGAGATCTGGCCGTTAAAGCCCATCAGGATGTTCAATCCGAGAATGGCGATCGCGTAGGTCAGGGCGACGCTGACCTCGTAGACGACGAAGCTCTTGAAAAACAGCGGCACAAACAGAAAAGCGACGCCGAGGGCAATGAGCCCGACATTGTTCAGCGTCGCTTCGGACTTTTGATTGCTCATGCCCTGATGACCGCCGTGCGTCCGAAGAAGCCTTGCGGCCGGACCAGAAGGACGAGCGCCATCAGGATGAATGGAACCCCGACCTTCAATTCTGCGCCGATGAACGGAACGAACGTCGCGGCCAGCGACTCGGCGACCCCGATGACCAGGCCGCCGACGATCGCGCCGATGGGGCTGTCCCATCCGCCGAGCGTCGCCGCCGACAACGAATAGATCAGCACCGACACCATCATCGGCGGCGTGAGATAAAGGCTCGGCGCCACCAGAACGGCGGCGACGAATCCGAACACGGTCGCTAAGCCCCAGCCAAGGGTGAGCATGGAATCGACTTCGATGCCGACGAGCGGGCTCTTTTCACGCTCGGCGGCCGAGGCCCGCAGCGCGAGGCCAATCCGCGTGAAGCGGAACATCGCGGTGAGGCCGAGCGCGAGGGCGCATACCGTCAGCAGGATTCCAAGATTGTTGGCGGTGATGCGCACGCCGCCGACCGTCCATGTCACGGCCGGGAACAGGCGCGGAAACGCGTAGGTGTCCGTTCCCCAGATCAGGAGACAGACCGCCTCGAACCCGATGAAGAGCCCGATGCAGAGGTTGACGATCGTGCTTTCCCTGGCCGAGAGCGCCGGCCTGATGATTAGCCGAAACACCAGCGCGCCGATCAGAAAGCTTCCCACCGCGCCGAGCGCCAGACTGACGAGAAAAGGTACGCCCCACTGGCAGAGCTGCCACACCAGATAGGTCGAGAAGGTCGCCATCTCGCCCTGCGCGAAGTTGACGATGCGCGTCGAGCGATAAACGAGCACCAGCGCCAGCGCCATCGAGGCGTAAATGCCGCCCGAACCGATGCCCTCGACGATCTGCTGCAGAAACAACTGCACGGTCAGTGCCCCAGATACGCGTGTCGGATTTGTTCGTTCTGCCGCAGTTTTTCGGCGCTGCCGTGCAGGCCGATGCGGCCGCTTTCGAGGACATACGCATAATGGGCAATGCGCAGCGTCAGATGGGCGTTCTGCTCCACCAGCAGGATTGTCATGCCGTTTTCCTTGTTGAGGCGCGCGAGCAGCGCGAAAACTTCGTGCGTGATCGTCGGAGCAAGGCCGAGTGACGGCTCGTCGCACATCAGGATGCGCGGGCGCGCCATGAGGGCTCGGGCAACCGCCAGCATTTGCTGTTCACCGCCGCTCAGGCTCCCGGCAAGCTGATGGCGGCGCTCCGACAGGCGGGGAAACACATCGTACCAGCGCTCCATGTCGCTGCGCACCTGCGCCTGCGGCAAGCTGTGTCCACCCAGCTGCAGATTTTCCTCGACCGTGAAGTTAACGAAAGTGCCGCGCCCCTGCGGCACGTGCGCGATGCCGCTGCGTTGCCGTCGTGCGGCGCTCAGGCCGCCGACATTTTCGCCGGCAAATTTGACCGCGCCGGAGAGCGGTATCATTCCGGAAATGGCGCGTAATGTCGTCGTCTTCCCGGCGCCGTTCGCTCCAAGCAAAGCAACGATGGCGCGCTCCGGCACGAAGAAATTGATGTCACGCAGGACGTTGACGGGGCCGTATCCCGCCGACACGTTGCTGACTTCGAGAATGTTCACGCCGCTTCTCCAAGGTACGCGGCGATCACGGCCGGATTTTCCCGGATGGCTGACGGGGGCCCTTCCGCCAGGTTCTTGCCGAGGTGAAGCACGACCAACCGTTCACAGAGATCCATGACGAGGCCCATGTTGTGCTCGACAAGAAGCACGGTGAGGCTGAATGCCTCCCTGAGACGATTGATCAGCCGGCCGAAATCGACCAGTTCGCCGTGGTTTAGGCCTGCCGCCGGCTCGTCGAGCAGCAGCAATTTTGGCTGCGAGGCGAGCGCGCGGGCAATTTCGACATGCTTGAGCGTCCCGAACGGAAGGTTCCCTGCTTTTTCGTCCGCCACCGCGCCCAATTCGAGCTCGCGCAAGATGCCGCGGCAGAACGACGCCAGCTTGTCCTCCTCGTCGTCGAAGGCCCAGGGCCGTACCACCGTATCGACAAACCGATGGTGATTGAGATGGTGGGTGCCGAGCATCACGTTGTCGAGCACCGACATGTCCAGATACAGGCCGACGTTCTGGAACGTTCTGGCGATGCCGAGCGAGATGATGCGCCGCGCCGGAATCTGATCGATGCGCTGGCCGGCAAATTCGATCGAGCCGCCGACAAGCGGATTGAGACCGGTGATGCAATTGAACAGCGTCGTCTTGCCGGCGCCGTTGGGACCGATCAGGCCGCAAATCTCTCCGCCGGACACAGTGCAGGACACCTCGTCGAGCGCCTGAACGCCGCCAAAACGCACGGAGGCCGAGCGGACATCCAGGAGCAGACTGCCGCGGCTGCTAGCCATCGAATATCCCGCTGTTTGAGCGCAGCCGTCTGCGCAGGGGCGAACCTGGGCCCGTCGAACCCGCGTGGGATCGGATCAACCCTTCACTCTCGTACCGCGTTTCCATCCATACGTTTTGTTATTAAAAAAAATATATTCCCGATGCCCGGGGCTGTCTAGTCGACCCCGGCGGTGAGCGCCTCCAGATTTTGACAGAGAATCTCGACGGTCGTCATGTAATGACGTTCGAGCATGGTGGTTGCTTCGCGCACATCGCGCGCCACCGTCGCGCGTGCAATCGCGCTGTGCTCGCCCGCCACGTCTCGCGTCAAACGGGCAACCTTCTTCTGCGACAATCCCTCCAACGCGCGATACCGCTCGGTCTGCTCGAAAAGAATGGCCTGAAAGCGCAGCAGCCATTCCGACCCGCAAGGTTCGAGCAATGTCCGGTGAAACTGGCGATGCAGCAGTGCCCAGCCGCCGTCAACAACATCGGCTCCGCGCTTGAACAGCGGCGCCTGCGCCAGCCGGCGATTGCTGTCGCTGACCTTTTGCGTCCACTCCGCAGAGCCGTTGCGGATGGCCCACCGCAAGGCCTCGCATTCGATCAAAACCCTTGTCTTGGTGATATCGATGAGCGCGGTCACCGACACCGGCGCGGCCCTGAATCCGCGCTGCTCGTTGAATACGACCAGCCCTTCCGACACCAGGCGCGACAACGCCTCGCGCACGGCGCCGGGGCTGACGCCGTAGAACTCCGCGAGGTCCGCGATCTTGAGTTTGGCGTTGGGCAGGTAGGCGCCCCTGACAATGTCATTCTTCAGCGCCTTGACGACGCCGGCCGTCAGGCTCTTGAATTCCCGGTCCGGAAACAGCGACTTGGCGAGCAGGCGCGCGCCTTTGCGCTTCGCCGGCACCAAGCGATGCGCGGCAGCCTTCGGCATGCTCAATTCGGCGCTTCTTGCCGCGCGACGTCTCGACGGCTCACTCGTTTCGCCCAACTTCATGGTTCGGCGCCCCCGCTATAACCAAATCCGGCGCGTGCAATTTGCGCCGCAGTGCCTCGTCGTCAAAAAAATATTTTTTGACGCTGCCCTACCGGTAGCCCATAATGGCAAAAAATTCCAGAGGAAGCGCCCCGCTCGCCTGCAAAATCCGCTCGGGATGAGCGCAGCGCCTGCGAATATGTTCACAGCCGTTGCCCGACGATCGGGCAATTGCCGGTCCGTAGAAAGAGAGAGGCTTGCCGATGTCCATTCCGCAAACGAATTTTTCTCCGCCTTTCAACATCACCCGCGCGGGCCATATGGTTTTCACCTCGCGCGATCTCGCGCGCAGCAGGAATTTTTACGTCGAAGTCATCGGCCTTCTGGTCACGGAAGAGGACGCCAACACCGTTTATTTGCGCGGCGTGGAAGAGGCCTGCCACCACAGCCTCACGCTGAAGAAGACAGCCGACAAGCCGGTCTGCGAGCGTGTCGGTCTTCGCGTCTTCACCGATGAGGACCTCGACAAGGCCAAGGCGCATCTCGATCGCATCGGCAGCCCGGCCAAATGGGTGAGCGTGCCGCATCAAGGGCGCACGCTGCACTACACCGACCCTTCGGGAATTCCGGTCGAATTGTGCGCCTCGATGGAAACGCGCCCGCGGATGCACACGCTGATCAAGGACCACAAGGGCGCCGCCGCAAGACGAATGGATCACTACCAGATCCTGGTCCCGGACGTGCGCAAGGCGGCAAGCTTTTACATGGACCTCGGCTTTCGCATCTCCGACTACATGGCGATCGAGGGCACGGACGAGATCGTCGCGACCTTCCTGCACCGGAAGGACAATCCGTGGGATCTTGTCTTCCTCACGCGCGAGGGCCCGCGCTTCCACCACTTCGGTTATGTCATCGAGTCGATGAGCGACATGATCCGCGCCTGCGACGTCGCCGCCAATACCGGCTTTGCCAAGAGCATCGAGCATGGCCCCGCGCGCCACGGCGCGTCGCACTCGTACTACACCTATCTCCGCGACCCCGACGGTCACCGCTGCGAATTGCTGCTGCCCGCGGTGCAACTGATCGACATCGACGATGGACCGGTGCGTTACGACATCTCGCCCGGCTTCAGCGAGAATGCCTGGGGTTATGTGGCGCCGAAGACCTGGGTCGAAGAAGCGTCGATCTTCCCCGGCGCAACGCTGACGGCGCCGAAGGTTGCCGGCATGTTCGCCAAGCAGCCGACGGCCGACACGCAAAAGGCGGTCGAGTCAGCCGCGGCGGCGCACGTCGACGCCTAGAGTCCGGCGCCAACCGCAGGCGATCGAACCCCGCGCGACCGGCGCCACCCGACGGCGCCTGTGCAGGACTTGGGGAAACCCCGCAGAACTTCATGGCGAGCATGAGACGGATTGAACCGGTCCACCCGAACGAGATGAACGATCTGCAAAAGCGGATCGTGCATGACATCGCCAGCGGCCCGCGCCGGCAGGTCGGCGAATTGATGTTGTTGTGGCTTCACAGCCCCGTGCTCGCCGATCTGGTGCAAAAAGTCGGCGCCTATTTTCGTGCCGGCACCAGCCTGCCGCAGCACATCATGGAAATGATCGTCCTCCTGGTGGCGCGGCACTGGAACTGCGAATACGAATGGGTCGCGCATGAGCCGCTGGCGCGGGCGAAGGGGCTCAAACCGGAAATCATCGAGGCGATCCGGCGCGGCAGCGCGCCGATCTTCACCGATCCGGCCGAAAAAGCCGCCTATGACTTCACGCGATCGATGCTCGACACCCAGCAGGTATCGGACGAGATCTTCAACCGCGTGCTCGCCACGCTCGGCAAGAACGGCTTCATCGACATGTCCATCCTCATCGGTCATTACATTCACGGCGCCATCGTGATCAACGGCGTCCGCCAGGCCCGCCCCGCGAATACGCCGGCGCCGTTCGAGACGGCGTGAGCGGTTCGGCTTCGACCGCCGTTCCTTTGCCAAGACAGGCGCGCCATGAATGACCTCGAAAGGCTCGCAATCGAACATGACTGCATAAAGCTCATGGTCGGCTACTGCGTCCATGCCGACCACGATCAGGCGGACGAGTTCGCCGCGCTGTTCGCCGAAGACGGCGTCTGGGTGCAGGGCTCCGGCGGCGAGATCCGCGGCCGCGACGCGCTGCGCGCCTATATCCGCGGGCGGCCCGGGCGCACCCTCACCCGCCACATGATCACGAACCTGCTGGTCGACGTCGTGAATGACAACGCCGCCACCGGGATCGCCTACGCTTTGGTTTTTCGCGACCGCGACTACGACGGGAGCGGCAGCGCCGCAATGCGCTCGCCCGGCAGCGTGGTCGAGTATCGGGACGAATTCACGCGCACGCCTGAAGGCTGGAAGATCCAGCGCCGCCGCAGCGTTGCGGTTTTTCGATGACGGCTATGTGAAAGGCCGCCGCGCGCGAAAGACGGTCGCCGGCCGCAACAACCTATGTCATCAAAGCCGGCCTTAACCGGCAATCGCAGCAAATTGCAGCGGGGGAAGATCTTGCGGCCGAAGCTCAACGTCATCATCTGCAGCACGCGGCCCGGGCGCGTCGGACCGATCATTGCGGATTGGTTCCATAAAGTCGCAGTCGAGCATAGCGACTTCGACGTCGCGCTGGTGGACCTCGCCGAATTCAAGCTGCCGGTCTACGACGAGCCCGATCATCCGCAGCGGCAAAACCACCGGCACGAGCACACCAAGGCCTGGGCCGCGAGCGTCGCCTCGGCCGACGCCTTCGTGTTCGTCACACCCGAGTACAACTATGGGACTCCACCCGCGCTGCTCAACGCGCTGAATTACGTCTACAGGGAATGGAACTATAAGCCCGCAGCCTTTGTCAGCTATGGCGGAGTTTTCGGCGGCGGCCGCGCGGTGCAAATGGCGAAAATGACGCTGAACACGCTGAAGATGGTGCCGATCTTCGAAGCGGTCGTGATCCCGTTTTTTTCCAAACAGATCGAGACGAAAAAATTCAAGCCGAATGAAATTCGATCCGACGCGGCGAAAAGCCTGCTCAAGGAGCTGCATCGCTGGACGCAGGCGCTCAAGCCGCTGCGGCAGGCTCCGTCGTAAAGTGCCGAAATTGGAGCTCTCGCCGTATCACGAGTCCCCCGTCTTTAGCCGGAGCGCCAGTAAGGCAGCGACGATCAGGGAGACGGCGATTCCCATCACGCAAGCTGGCCATCCCACCCGGTCGAAAAGCTGGCCGAGGACCGCGCTGCCGACAAGGCCGCCAAGGAAATAACAGGCGAGATAGATGCCGCTTGCCGAACCGCGGTCGGCGGTTGCCGCGCGCCCGACAAAGCCGGTGGCGGCAGCCTGGGCGAAGAAGGTGCCAATGCCGATCACCATCAGGCCGACGATCACCGCCGGCAGATAGGACGACAAGAGCAGCGGCAGCCCGAGCCCGGCGAGCGCAAGGGAAGCCCAGAACGTCGGCTGCGTGCCGAAATGCCGCACCGCGTGGCCGGCAAAGGGCGTGGTTATGATCGAGGGCAGGAACACCAGATAAACAAAGCCAAGCTCCATGCGGCCGAGCGACAAGGGCTCGCGTACCAGGACGAAGTTGACATAGGTGAAGGTGCCGATGAAGGCGAACAGGATACAAAAGCCGATCCCGAAGGCCGCGCGCAGTGGCGCGTTGCGGAGGTGATTTTTCCAGGCAGCGAGCGGGGAGGCTGATGGCGTGCCGACCGGCGCCATCTGCATCGAGGGGCTGATGGTGAAATAGACGAGCATGGCGCCCGCAAGATTGAGCGCGGAAAAGAAGTAGAAGTTGGCGGCAAGCCCGAGATGGTCGGCGACGCCGGCCGAGATCAGCCGGCCGATAAGGTTGCTGGCGACGTTGCCGGTGATGTAGGCGGCGAAGGCGCCGCCGGCGTCCATGGCGCTGCATTCCTCGCCGAGATAGGCAAGCGTCAGCGTGAAGGCCGATGCCATGCATAACCCTTGCGTGACGCGCAGCAAAGTGAACACCGTGAGGTTTGGCGCCACCGCAAGCAGTGCGGTCGGGATCGCGAGCAGGCAGAGACTCACCAGGATGCCCAGCCGCCGGTCGATGCGCTGGCTGAAGAAGGCAACGCCGAGGCCCGCAATCGCCATGCCCATGGTGCTGGCGTTGACGGCAAGGCCCATGGCCGCGGGCGTGACGTGATAGGCTTGCGTCAGCGACGGCAAGATCGCCTGCGTGGCGAACAGATCGACCACCGTGAGGAAAGCGGTCAAGCCGATGACGATGGTCCGCCGCAATACGTGCGCGGCGCTATGGTGCATCTGCGTCATGGTCATCGCCTGCGTTACTTCGGTCATGGCTTGTCCCTCGCAAGGTGTTGGTCTTACGGTTCACGCTCACTCGGCGGCATGAAGTATCACCGGCTTCGGTTCGTGCAGGACCACGCCGTCCATCGGATCGACGTCGACCTTCCACGGCGCCTGTTCGAGCGCACGCATGGTGTTGGTGAAGCCGGCTTCCCAGCGCGCCTGGATGCTGGACGGGCTGAAGTCGACATCCTTGGTGTGGTTCTCGTTCTCGAGTTGCGGTGCCAGCAGCCGCACCACGTGCATGACGGTGTGGCAGCCGTAGCTGGTGAGCTCGCGCACTTCCGGCCGCTTGCGCACGTCCTCCGGCAGCCGCATGCCGAGTTCCCGGATGATGTGGCGCATGTGATGGAGCTGACGCTGCCGCGCGATGTGGCTGGCGACGCGGCTTGAATACTGGATGTCCTTGTGGCGGTTGAGCACCTCCCAGATGGTGTTGGGCTCATTACCCATCGGGTTCCACAGGTGCACCGCGAAAATCAGCGAGTTCTTGCGCGGATTGTCGTCGAAGATGGTTTCGGTCGGCGTATTGGAGAGGATGCCGCCGTCCCAGTAGAGTTCGCCGTCGATGTGCACCGCCGGGAACGCCGGCGGCAATGCGCCCGAGGCCAATATGTGCTTGACGCCGATTTCAGTGTCGCGGCTATCGAAGTATTTCATCGTGCTGGTGCGCACGTGGGCGGCGCCGACGGTCAGCCGCGGCTTGCATTTGTTGACCAGAGAGAAGTCGACGAGGTCGTTGAGCGTCTTTTCCAGCGGGGCGGTCGAATAGAAGCCGGCATTATCTTCGCCGAGCGGCACGTGGGTGCCGAGGAAGGCGCCGGGGTTGGGCTCGAAGAAGGCCGGAATCCCGCGCAGCAACGTCTGCCAATAAGCAAGCGTATCCGGCAGGCCGGTCCAGGCCGGCGCGGTAAATTGGGGCCGGTGGGCCATCCGGCTCCAGAATTCCTTGAGGCGCTCGAGCCGGTCGGCTCTGGCGTTGCCGGCGATCAGGCTGGCGTTGATGGCGCCGATCGAGGTGCCGATGATCCAGTCCGGTTCGATGTCGTGCTCGTGCAGCGCGTGATAGACGCCGGCGTGATAGGCGCCGAGCGCGCCGCCGCCCTGGAGCACCAGAACGATCTGCTGGTCCTGCGGCTTGCGCTCGCCGCTGCGCCGCGCATCGAGGCTGGCGACCGATTCCGACGAATGCTGATTCATGGTCTCCTCCCAGAATTCGAGACAGCGAAGGCCGCCCGTTGCGCCGGACGGCCCCGCCGTTTCAATGCGCGGTCCAGCCGCCGTCGACCGGCAAGGCGATGCCGGTGATCGAGGAAGCCGCGTCGCTTGCGAGGAAAACCGAGAGCTCGCCGAGCTCCTCGACGGTGGCGAAGCGCTTGTTGGGCTGCTGCGCCAAGAGCACGTCGCGGATCACTTGATCGCGCGGGATGCCGTGCGCCTTGGCCTGTCCTTCGATCTGCGCCTCGACCAGCGGGGTATAGACGTAGCCCGGGCAGATGGCGTTGCAGGTGATGTTTGATTCGGCGGTTTCCAGCGCCGTCACCTTGGTGAGGCCGACGATGCCGTGCTTGGCCGCGACATAAGCCGCCTTGAACGGCGACGCGACCAGGCCGTGCGCGGAGGCGATGTTGATGATGCGGCCGTATTTGTTTGCCCGCATCGAAGGCAGCACCGCGCGCGTGGTGTGAAAAGCCGACGACAGATTGATGGCAAGGATGGCGTCCCACTTCTCGACGGGGAATTGTTCGAGGGGCGAGACGAACTGGATGCCGGCATTGTTCACCAGAATGTCGAGGCGTCCGAAGGTGTCGAGCGTCATCGCGATCATCTCGGCGATCGGCGCGGCCTTCGACATGTCGGCCGGCGAATACTGCACCTTGACGCCGAATTCGGAGCCGATCCTGGCCTGCGCCTCGGCGATGTCTTCCGGCTTGCCGAAGCCATTGAGCACGACGGCAGAGCCGGCAGCGGCGAGCGAGCGGGCGATACTGAGACCGATGCCGCTGGTTGATCCGGTCACTAGAGAGACCTTGCCCTCCAGCGAGCGGGCGGTGTGGTCGACACGAAGTGGGGCTTGGATGTTCATGGCCTGGATCCCTTCCGGTTGATGAATGGCGCGGGCGGGCGCCGCCGTTGCTGCGAACATGCATGGACGCGGGATCGGCCGGAAATGCCGGTTGGCTACAAAGACGATAGCTGGCGGCTAATGGTGGTGCGGCATAGACGGCCGCTATGGCGCATATCGCCAATCGGTATTTCTAAAGGCATGGGGCAATCGGCTTGGATGCCGGGCACGGCAATCAACCCGATAGGAGACAGCCATGCTTGCGCGCGAATATCTCGAGAAAGGGCGAACCCTCGCCGAACGAATTCCCTACAGCGTCATCGCACTGGTGTCGCGCTTCGCGGTCGCCGACGTGTTCTGGCGCTCGGGCCAGACCAAGGTGCACGGCTTCTCGATCCGCGAGGAGACGTTCTATCTGTTCCGCGAAGAGTACAAGGTCCCGCTGCTGCCGCCGGATGTGGCCGCGTATCTGAGCACGATCGGCGAGCACGTGTTCCCGGTGCTGCTCTTTGTCGGTCTCGCCTCGCGGCTCTCGGCGCTCGGCCTGTTCGGCATGACGCTGGTGATCCAGCTCTTCGTCGTGCCCGGCGGCTGGCCCGAGCATATCCTGTGGTTCTCGCTGCTGCTGTTGATCGTCGCGCGCGGTCCAGGCGCCATCTCGCTCGACCATCTAATCTGGCACAGACGCGCGCCGGTTTCGACCCTGGTGCGGGCGAACGCCTAGCAACTGACCTTGCTGCGTGCCCGCAACGCCGCCGAGCCCGTGGCAGGCTCGGCGGCGTTCTTTTGCCCGAGGCGTCCATGCACATGCGCTATCGGAACGAGAGTGCAATGATAATTCTGCCGGTGGCCGGCCCGATGCATTCTCGCGGCGAAGACTGGCGCAATCACGCGCCGTCGGAATCAGAGGGTGATCCCATGCTGACCAGAGCAAAATTCCTGCGCCTGTCGGGTGCAGCGGCCGCGGCAATGACGGTGGCGCCCAGTGCCAACGCCGCGAAAGCCAATGACGGCATTGTGCGTGTCAAAAGCGCCTACGGCTTCCAGGAAACGATCGAGCGCCTGAAGAAGGACATTGCCGCCAAGGGCATCAAGTTCTTCAGCGAGATCGATCAGTCAAAGCTTGCCGCCGATGCCGGTATCAAGCTCAACCCGTCGACGCTGCTGGTGTTCGGCAATCCGCCGCTCGGCACGCAATTCATGACCGCGAATCCCAATGCCGGTCTCGACTGGCCGGTGCGGCTCCTGGTCATCGAGGACAGTGCCGGCGCGGTGTGGACCGTCTACACCGATTTTGCCTGGATCGCGGCGCGTCACGGCATCGTCAATCGCGGCGAGCAGTTCAAGATGGCGTCGATGGTGATCGCGTCGATCACCTCGAGCGTGAAATCGAACGCGAAGTCGTAAGCGCATCGGACGCGGCGCCGGCTCCGCAATCGGAGAGCCGGCTGTCGCGGCCGCAGAAAATAGCGCACCGCTATCGAGATCAGAGCAAGGCGGCATTTCCTTAGAGACGCAGCGGCCTTCATCATCGCATCACTGCACGGCTCGAAAGAGCCGCAGCGCAACACAGAGGAGATCACAATGTCCACGTTCAAATCCAATCGCGGCTGGCTTCGTTCGATCGCTGCCGTGACCTTCGTCGCCGCGACCGGCTTCGCGTTTGCTGCCCAGGCCGGCGAATGCCCCGCCGACAAGCGCGTGGCGAATGCGCGCCAGCCGGTCGACTTCAAGGCCGTCGGCGTCACCGACACCACCCTCGGCTCGGTCGATCTGAGCAAGGAAGCCATTCATCTCAAGGGCCGCCAGATGCGGTTCCGTAAACTCACCATCGCTCCCGGCGGCATCGTGCCCTGGCACAGCCATGACGACCGCCCGGCGCTGATCTTCGTCGCCGAAGGCGAGATCATCGAATACGCAAGCAACTGCGCGGCGCCGATCGTGCACAAGGCCGGCGAGGTCCGCGCCGAGACCAAGGGGACCGCGCACTGGTGGAAGAACCTCGGCGACAAGACCGTCGTGCTCTATGTCGGCGACGTCCGCCAGGACCCCAACGACCACAATATGTGACGGCCCCAAGCCTACCCCCGGCCCCCGTCGCATCGTGACGCCCCGTTTCCCCCAGACGGGGCGTCCCATTTTTCGCCACGCAAAATTTTGCCAGCGCACCGCCTTTGCATCCATAGAGGCCAGCTATCGTCGCAGGCGCGCGCATAAGTTATAACGGCCGCGCGTTCATTTGCGGCATGGGACGCCAGGCAATGCCCATCGAAATCGCGGTCACCGACCTCAAACAGGCCTTCGACGACGCCCGTAATCTGGACGGGTCGATGAGCGAACGGCTGGGCATCTTCACTGACGCAGTGCGCAAGCAGCACCCGGCCGCTGCGGCGATTGTCGATCGGCTGGTGACGCGGCTCAAGGAGCACGGTGCGGGCGAAGCAGCGCCGAAGCCCGGCGAGATCATGCCGCCCTTCACCCTGCCGGACGAAAATGGCAGCCTCGTCGGCCTGACGAACCTGCTCGAGCGCGGACCGGTCGTCGTGACCTTTCATCGCGGCCACTGGTGCCCTTATTGCCGGATCAGCATCAACACGCTGGCCAAGGCGCAGCCGCGCATTGAAGCGCTCGGCGCTCAAATGGTCGCGATCGTGCCGGACCGCGAGCAATTTGCCGCCGAGATGAAGCGCGACTCCAACGTCAGGTTTCCCATCCTTTCGGACATGGACAATGGCTACGCGATGTCATTGAACCTGGCGATCTGGGTCGGCTCCGAGATGGAAGAGTTCATGACCCGTATTGGCCGGGTGCTGCCCGATTATCAGGGCAACGACTCCTGGATGCTGCCGATCCCGGCGACTTTCGTCGTCGGCAAAGACGGGCGCATCAAGGCGCGCTTTGTCGATCCGGATTATCGCAAGCGCATGGCGATCGAAGACCTGATCGAGTCCTTGAAGTAGGGCCGGAGCAATCGTCGAAGCTCGGTCGTCCTAGTCCGTCTTGCAGGGCCAATTCGCCGCCCGCAGCATCTTCATGAATGTCGACGCCACCGGCGTGCGCTGCCGTCCGGCAACGCCGTAAAGGCAAACTGTCCGCCCCAACTCGATGCCCTCGACCGAGGTGCGCACCAGGGATTGCGGCGCGTTGATGGTCCGCGGCAGGAAACCGATGCCGATGTTGGCCTCCAGCAGCGCCAGCAAATCCTGATCCGACGCCACCTCGTGGCGATGATCGGCATTGAGTCCCTTGGCACGCAGCATCTCGGCAATATCGGCACCCTTCTCGCAATGGCTGCGCAGCAGGAAGCGCTCCGGCTTGAGATCCTCGAGCGCGATGTGCTCCTGGCTCGCCAGACGATGGCCGCGGCTGAACACGATGTCGAAGGATTCGTCGAACAGCTTCCAGGTGTCGAGCCGGTCCCAGGCCGCGCCGATCGATGCCGCGATGGCGAGCTCGGCGTCGCCAGCCTTGAGGTATTCGACCAGCTGCGGGCCGGTGCCGCGCAGGATCTTCAATTCAATCTCGCTGAAGCTTTTGCGCAGCTCGTTCACCTGCGCGAGGATCAGCCCGAGCTCGATGCTGCTCGACACCGCGATTTTGAGAACGCCGACCTCGCCATCGCTGATCAGCGCGGCAAGCGCCCGTGCGCTCTGGGCGCTGTCGTAACACTGCTTGAGCAGCGGATACATGCGCTCGCCGAGCGGGGTGAGCATGGCGCGCGGGCGTTCGCGACGGAACAGATCGCCGCCGAGCTCGCCTTCAAGAAGCTTGATCGCGCGCGTCAGCGAGGGCTGCGCGACGTTGCACTCGTCGGCGGCGCGCGTGAAATTGAGCGTCCGGGCGACCGCCAGGAAGTACCGGACCTGGTGCATTTCCATTCGAACGTTCCCCCGACGGGCGATCAGCCCGCCTTCGAATGCAGCTCGCTCCGCGAAGCCGGACGCATATCCTCCATCGGCCGCGCGTACAGTCCAGTGATCAGGCGGCTACCTCTCCTAAACGTGATGTAGCCCCACGCCCAGTTTAGCGCGACCACGAAGCGATTGCGGAAGCCGATCAGGAAGTAAATGTGGGCAAGGCTCCACAGCAGCCAGGCGACGAAGCCGGAGAGCTGCAGGCGGCCTATTTGCACGATCGCGCGCTTGCGGCCGACGGTGGCAAGCGAGCCGAAATCACGATAGCGGAAGGCCGCGACGGTTTGCCCCCGGCTGCGGGCGATTAGCGCGCCGGCAACGTACTGGCCTTCCTGCTTGGCGACCGGCGCGATGCCAGGCAGCGGCGTCCCGTCGGCATCGACCGCGGCGGCGGTATCGCCGATCGCGAAGGTGTCGGGATGACCGGGGACGGACAGATCGGCGCGCACCTTGACGCGGCCGGCGCGGTCGGTTTCCGCGCCGAGCCAGCGGCCCGCCGGAGAGGCCATGACGCCCGCGGCCCAGATGATGGTGCGCGCGGGGATGAACTCGCCGCCGGCGCGGACCCCTTCGCAGCTGCATTCACTGACCGCGGTGCCGAGCCGCACCATGACGCCGAGCTGCTCGAGCGAGCGGCGCGCAGCTTCGGACAAGCGCTCGGTGAAGGAGGTGAGCACGCGCGGCGCGGCTTCGATCAGAATGATGCGGGCGCAACGCGGGTCGATGGAGCGGAAGTCCGAGGCGAGCGCGCGCTTGGCCAGTTCGGCGATGGCGCCGGCCATCTCCACGCCGGTGGGGCCGCCGCCGATCACGACGAAGGTCAGCAGCCGCTTGCGCTCCTCCGCGTCGCTCTCGTTCTCGGCGCGCTCGAAAGCGAGCAGGATGCGACGGCGGAGATAAGTCGCGTCATCGATGGTCTTGAGGCCGGGCGCGAAGGTGGCCCAGTTGTCGTGGCCAAAATAGGAATGCCGCGCGCCGGTCGCGAGCACCAGGTAGTCGTAAGGCACCCGGTACCCGGCGATGACTTCCTTGCGGGCAACGTCGACGCCGGACACGTCCGCGAGCATGACCCGGACATTCTTCTGCTCGCGCAGAATGCCGCGGATCGGCGAGGCGATATCCGCCGGCGACAGGCCCGCCGTCGCCACCTGGTAAAGCAGCGGCTGAAACAGGTGGTGGTTGTTGCGGTCGATCAGCGTGATGTCGAACGGCTGGCCGGCCAGCCCCTTGGCCACCGACAGGCCGCCGAAGCCGCCGCCGACGATGACGACGCGGGGTCTGGATTGGGTTTGCATATCGCTCATGGCTTGCTCCGCTCGATCCAGGTGACAATGTCGGCCGCAATCAGAATGTTGAAGCATTCGTTCAGCTCGAAATCCGGCGCGGCTGCCATGGCGCGGGCGACCGCCATGCCGATCGTATGCCCTTTGCCGATTGCGGCGAGGAATTCGCAGGCGCCCGCCGACAGCCGCCATACATTGACATCCAGGTACGGGCGGGCGATCAGCGCCGATTCTGGTTTCCATTGCCTGATTGAATTGTCATTGGCGTAAAGATTGGCTTCCCAGATGGTCACGATCGGGAAGCGCGACGTCAGCAGCGACATCGATGGATGCAGCCCGAGCCGCAAGTCCGGCAGCTCGTCTGTTGCGATCTGCGCGAAAGCATCCCGGCCCAGAGGCGCTGCGTCGGCGGCATGATAGGCGCGGGTTCGCGCCGCCTCGAGTTCGGCAATGTCGGCAAGGTAATCCGCCGCCACTCCCTGCCCGACACGGCGAAGAAATTGCGAGAAACCATCGCCATAATTCAGCAGTACCGGCGAGCGGGGCGGCTCGGCGGTGACGTAGAGGCGCGCGACGCGATCGAAGGATTCCGGCCACAGCAGCTTGCGCACCACCGGATAACGCGCCGCAATGGCATTGATCAGGCCGGCAAGAACGTTGTTGCGATAGACGCCGAAACGGCTCGCGCTCGCTCGACCCGAAGTCGCGCCGACGGTTGCCGGAATGGGTGAATCGTCGAAAAACAGCGCGTCGGCAAAGCCGCGTTGAAACAGGGCCTGGCTGCCTTGCGCCGGAAGAGGAAGCGAGGCGTTCATGCCGCGGTCCTCGTATTGGCCCGACCGGTCTGCGCGGTCAGGATCCGACGAGCCCGCTCGACCTCGGCGGCGAGGACGGCAAAGGCGGGTACATTGTTGTCCCATTCAATCAGCGTCGGCGCCAGACACGGCCACGCCACAGCCCGGCGATAGAGATTCCACACGATTTCGCTGACGGAGCGGCCGTGGTCATCAATCAGCAGCCGCGCGCCCTCGCTATCGCGGTCCTCGGCAAAGCCGGCGAGATGGAATTCTCCGACATGCTCGATCGGAAAGGCATCGATGTAGGCTCTGGCGTCGAAGCCGTGGTTGACCGCGGAAACGTGAACGTTGTTGACGTCGAGCAGCAGGCCACAGCCGGTGCACTGCGCAACTGCTCGCAGGAATTCGACCTCGCTCATCGAGCTCGCAGCAAAGGCGATGTAAGTCGCGGGATTTTCCAACAGCATGCGCATGCCGATCGCCTCCTGCACCTCGTCGACATGCGCGCAGACGTGGGCAAGCGTAATGTCGTTGTAGGGGAGTGGCAGCAGGTCGTTGAGGAACATGCCCTCGTGGGTGGACCAGGCAAGGTGCTCGGAAAACAGCGTGGGCTGATAGGCCGCAATCAATCGTTTGAGCCGCCGCAGATGCTCGCGATCGAGGCCGGCAACGTCGCCGATGGAAAGGCCGACGCCGTGGACCGACAGCGGGTAGTCGGCGCGAATGCGATTGAGCAGGTGATGGGGCGGACCGCCGGCGCCCATGTAGTTCTCGGCGTGAATTTCGAAGAAATCGACCCGGCGGGCGCCGCAGAAAATATCCTCGGCATGCTCGAGTTTGAGCCCGGCCCCTGCGGCCACCGCCGGCATCGTGGCCGGGCGCTGGATTTGCGGACGGAAACTCATGACGCTTCCCCTTTGGTCGATGGCTTTGCCGTTACGGCCGGGAGCCGGCGGCGAACCGCCGGTCACCGGAAGATGGCGCCTTATGCCGGACGCTTGATTTCCGTGAGCGAGCCCGGGCCGAACGGGGTCTGCGTGGTGACGCAGGCGCCTTTGTTCACGAGCTTCCAGGCATTGCCCTGGAAATCGACTTTCGAGGTCGCGGCGCAGGTGGTGCCGGCGCCGGCGGCGCAATCGTTCTGGCCCTTGAGGGCGACGCCGTAGCATTTCTCCTTGTCGGCAGCCTGCGCCGGTGCGGTCACGGCGACGGTCGCGAGCGCCGACGTCAGCGCGGCCGCAATCGCGAGCGCAGTGACGGAGTGGGTCTTCTCAGACATCGAAACTTCTCCCATTTCTCGAAGCGCCCGCCATTGAGCGTTGGGAGCAGCATGCGGCGTTTCGCGTCCGCGCTGAAATATTGTCCGAGAATTGATGCGATAGCGATACGCTATGAGGGGCGCTGGCCCTTCAAGCCTTCGAGGGCGGCGATGATGGCCTCGGGCTCCATGCGCTGGCGGAATTCAATGTTGACCTGGCGCGCCTTGATCAACCCGTCCTGGCCGACGATGAACTTCGCCGCCATCGGCAGGAAAAAGCCGCCATTGCCGTGGTATTTATCGAGCTCCAAGCCGACGCTCTTGTACAGCCGCTCGACGTCGGCGCCGACCCAGAAAATCAGGCCAAGCGACAGCGCGTAGCCGAGATCGATGTCGCTGAGCACCGGAAACGGGAGCTTGTTTTCCCTTACGAAGCCGCCGGTAAACCGCGCGTTGTCCGGCATAATCGAAACCACGCGCGCGCCGAGCGCAATGATGTGGTCGTTGACCGCCGCCAGCGCCCGCAGATCGAGCTTGCAGTACGGGCACCAGTGGCCCCGGTTAAAGCTGATTACGACGGGGCCGCGCCGCAGAAGCGGCGCCAGCGATACCATATCGCCATTTTCGTCCGGCAGGCTGAATAGCGGCATGCGCGCGCCGACCTCGGGGCCGACCTCGTCGCGATCGAGCACGCCGAGGCGATTGATCAGATCGTCATAGGCTTTGGCCGCCTCCGGCAGGAGGCGCTTGGTAAAATCGCGATACGTCGACAGCCTCGAATTCAACGAACTATGGAGACTCTCGGCTTCTTTAAGGGCCTCGGTCAGATTCCTGGGCAAGGCTTTCGTGTCTTTCAATTTGTCCTCGGCGCCAGCGCGCAAACAGACCTGTTCGTACGACAAGCTATTTAGCATGCGCGCGGATAGCGTGCGGCTATGAAATCTAATGGCCGGGCGATATCGCCGTTCCGCCGCCGCGGATCGAAACCTGGCGCTCGAAATATGGGCTATCTAAAATTGCGCCAGTTCGCTCATTCCCTCCTGGAAACCGACTTGCGGCCGCCAACCCAGTTCGTGGCGCAGCCGGGACGAATCGGCCGTGATATGCCGCACGTCGCCAAGCCGGTATCGCCCAGTGACCACCGGCCGCGGCCCTTTCAGCGCCTCAGCCAGGGCCGCCGCCGTCTCGCCTACGGTGCGCGGCGTGCCCGAGCCGACATTGAAAGCCTTGACGCCGTCGACAAGGCTTTCGCAGGCGAGCACGGTGGCGCTCGCAACATCGCCGACATGGATAAAGTCGCGGCGCTGGCGGCCGTCCTCGAACACCTGCGGCGCTTCGCCGCGGCGCAATGCCGAGGTAAATATCGCGGCAACGCCGGCGTAAGGCGTATCGCGCGGCATGCCCGGCCCGTAGACATTATGATAGCGCAGCGCGGCAACGGCGCCGCCGGTCAGCCGCGCCCAGTTCGCCGCATAGAATTCCTGCGCCACCTTGCTCGAAGCGTAAGTGTTGCGCGGGTCGAACGGCGTTGCCTCATCGACCAACGCGTGACCGAGCGGCTTGCCGCAGATCGGACACGGCGGCTCGAACTGTCCGGCGGCAAGTGCTGACTCGGTGCGCGGCGCCGGGCGCACCATGCCGTGCTCGGGACAAGGCGCAAGACCCTCGCCGTAGACCACCATGGAGCTGGCGAGCGTCAGCCGTTTGATGCCGGCACGCGCCATGGCCGAAAGCAGCACCGCGGTGCCAAGATCGTTGGAGCCGGCGTAATCCGGCAGGTCGTGCACGTCGACGCCGAGACCGACCTTGGCGGCGAGATGGATCACCGCGTCGACGCCGGCGAGCGCACGAGCCACCGCCTCGGCGTCGCGCACGTCGGTAACGTGGAGCTCGGCGCCATCGAGCGACTTCGCGGCATCGGTGCCATGCACGTCGGCGCGCAGCGAGTCGAGCGCGCGCACGGCATGGCCGCGCGCGTTGAGCTCGCGCAGGACATGACGGCCGATGAAGCCGGCACCGCCGGTGAGCAGGACCTGCATGCTCACGCCACCCGTCGCGTCATGGCGAGCCGCAGGAAGGTGGTGGCGATCTTCCAGCCGGCCCGCACGCCGGCCGCGAGATTGCCGGAGACCTTGGAGACGCCGCCGCGGCGGCAGCGATGATCGACCGGGATCTCCAGAATGCGGCAACGCGCGGCGGCGGCGCGCATCTGCATCTCCAGGTTCCAGCCGTAGGTCTCTTCGCTCATGCCCAGCGCGCGCAGACGCTCGACGCGCATGGCGCGGAATGGCGACATGTCGGTGAAGCGCACGCCGTAAGTGAGCCGCAGCAGCCAACCGGCGAGCCGGCCGGCGACAAGCTGTTGCGGCGTCAAGCTGCCCGGCTCGCGGTGCCCGCGCAGGCGCGAGCCCATGACGAAATCGGCTTCGCCCTCCGCGATCGGCCGCACCACGGCGCGTAAGAAATCAGGAACGTCGCTGCCGTCACCATCGAGGAAGCAGACGATGTTGGCGTCGGCGCGGACGGCGGCAAGGCCGGCGGCGCAGGCGCGGCCATAGCCGCGGTGCGGCTCGCGCACCACGCGGGCGCCGGCCAAAGCCGCACGCTCGGCGGTCTTGTCGGTCGAGCCGTTGTCGACGACGACCGCCTCATCGACACCTTGCGCCAGAACTTCGCGCACCACGCCGGCAATCGGCGCCTCTTCGTTGAGGCACGGGATGATGACGGACACGATCCGGTCGCCGGAGGCAAAATGCATGGGGTTAGAGCGCAGCGGTAGCCGCTGCGCGCGCGCGCATGAAGGCGCGGGTGGCCGGCGCTTCCGCGCCGTGGATCGCCGCGAACGGCGGCCGCATGCCAGCAAGTTCGGCTTCGAGCATGGCGAGCGACGCCGCGTCATCGACGTCATACCAGCCGGGCACTTGCGTGACCGGCAGGCCGATCTCGCGCGCGCGTTCGAGTGTGAGGCGAAAGACGTCGGGCGTGCTCCAGGGAATGTCGGCGAACAGGCGGGCGTGCGGCTGCGACAGACCAATCAGCGTATAGCCGCCGTCGGCGGCCGGGCTTAACACCACCGCGTCACGGCCGCGCAGCGCCTCCGCTGCCGCGCGCAGGATCGCCGCGGGCAGCGTCGGCGAATCCGAATTGACCAGAATGGCGCCCTCGTGGCCGGCCCCGAGAAGATCGATCACGCCATGCAGCAGCCGCTCGCCGAAATCGCCCTCGACCTGCGGCATCAGCCGGATGTCCGCCGGCAGCAGGCGCTGCAGCTCGGCCTCCGAACCGCGCGGTGTGTAGAGCGCATAGCCGGTAACGTCGCCGCCGGCGGCCACCGCCGCAATGGTCGCCGACAGGTCGCGGATGAAGCAGGCGGAAATCGCCGCGCACTCCTCGGGCAGCAAAGGCGGCGACAGCCGCGTCTTCGACGCACCGCTTTTCGGCGTCTTGGCGGTGATGGCGATGGCGACCGTGCTCAAGGCATCGCTTCCTGATTGACCGGCTCACGCAGGCGTTCAATTCGGCGGGAGTTGACGACTTTACTACTCGCTAAATCAACGAAAGTTCAATAAAACGTGAGCCGTCCCGCGCCATGCCGTCGGTCCTCCACGTTTTCCTCGTCTGCGCTACCGCTCTGTTGTTTTGGGGCGCCATCGGTTTCGGGCTCGGGCGGCGCTTAATGCCGTTGTCGCTGGCGCTGCCGGCAGCACCGACGCTGGGCTGGGCGGTGCAAAGCGTGCTGGCGCTGCCGCTTTATCGCCTGATCGGGTTTACGCTGTGGACATTGGCGGCAGGCTCGTTAGCGTTTCTCGCGGCGGCCTATCTGCTGTTCCGGTTGCTTCCCGGCGACGACGAAGCGGATATGCCGATCCCGCTGTGGGGCTTCGGCCTCGCCGCCCTGCTCGCCGCCGTTCCGGCCGCGGCGCTGTTTCCGAAATTTTCCGGCGACGCGGTAGCGCTGGCGGGGCCGATGTTCGACCATTCCAAGGTCGCGATCGTCAATGAGATGACGCGGCTCGGCTTGCCGCCGGGCAATCCGTTCTTCGGCGAGGCCGGCCACGATCTGCCCCTCGCCTATTATTATCTGTGGCACTTCAGCGCCGCCGAACTGTCGCTACTGCCGGGCGTGACCGGGTGGGAAGCCGACATCGCGCTCACCGCCTTCACGGCATTTTCGTCGGTGACGCTGATGATGGGTTTTGCCGCCTGGATCGGCGGCCGCGCGCTGGCCGGCGTGCTGGTGGTGCCGCTCGCCTTTGCCGCCTCACTGCATCCCATCCTTGAAGCCATTTTCGGCGCCGAGAATCTCTATTCATACATCCTGCCGCCCACCGGATTTGCCGGCTGGCTGTTCCAGACCACCTGGGCGCCGCAGCACACGGCGTCCGCTTCCTGCGTGCTGCTGTCGAGTTGGCTGCTCGTGCAACTGGCGCGGCGGCCGTCGCTGCCAGCGCTCATTGCGCTTTCGCTGACCGCGGTCGCCGGCTACGAAAGCTCGACCTGGGTCGGCGGCATCGTCTTTGCCGTGGCAGCGCCGGTGATGGCGGCGGTGCTGCTTGTCGAGGCGCCGGCGGACAAGCGGCTGGGGTTCATCGGCGCTTGTCTCGGCGCAGCACTCGTCACCGCTGTGCTCGCCTATCCGTTCCTGCACGACCAGTTCCTCAACGCCGCCGGGCGCGGCATCGGCAGCCCGATCGTGTTGTCTGCTTATTCGGTGCTCGACTTTCCCGATTCCGACGCGGTGCGCCGCGCGCTCGACGTTCCCGCCTTCTGGCTGGTGCTGTTGACGATCGAGTTTCCGGCGATCTATCTGCCCGGCCTCATCTCACTCGTCGGCACGCTGCGGGGCCAATTCACGGCCGCGCCGGAGCTGGCGACGAGCAAGGTGCTGCTGGCGCTGGCGGCGATAAGCCTGCTCATCGCCGGCTATTTCGCCATCACCTTTGCCGAGAACAACGACCTCGGCTGGCGCGCCGTGCTGCCGGCGGTCTATGTGCTGACGATCTTTGCCGCCACGGGCCTTGCGCGCTGGATCGCGGCGCCGAAACTGCTTGCCGCCGCCTTGAGCCTCGGCCTTCTGGCCCTCGCCTTGCCGCGCTCGTTCCAGCTCGCGGCGGAAAACGTGCGCGGGCCCGCGCCTTCTGCCGCGGGGCAAGCCTTTGCAACTACACCCGATTTATGGGCGGCTGTGCGCCACGTCACGCCGCCCGCCGAACGTGTCGCCGACAATCCGCAATTCATGGCCGAGATGCTGCCCTGGCCGGTCAACATCTCCTGGGCGCTGTTTGCCGACCGGGCCTCCTGTTTTGCCGGCCGCGAACTGGTGCTGCCTTATTCCTCGCTGCCGCGCCACCGCGTCGATGCTGTCGACGAGCAATTCCAGCGGGTCTTCGACGGCCACGCCGAGACGCAGGACGTGCATGATCTGGCCGCGCGCTATCAGTGCCGCACCGTGGTGTTGACGCCGCAGGACGGCGCCTGGGCCAACGATCCCTTCGCCGCGAGCGGCGATTATGCGCTGGTCGAGGAAAAGCCGCAGGCGTGGAAAATCTATCGCGCCAAGTGAGCTAGCGCCGCCCGAGCGCGACGCGGACGACATCGCTTTCGGCAAGCACCGTATCCTTACCCGGCGTCCAGGTCGGCGCGGCGGCGTATTCGTCCGGCTGCATGTCCACCGAATCGAGCTGGCGGGCGAGAATGACGACGGCTTCGAGCGGCACCGCCACAGGGCGCCCCAACCAGCCGAACCATTTGCTGTAGGAGACGATGAGCTCGATCTTGCCCTCCGGCGTGCGCACGACCTTCTCCACGCGACCGAGGGTCACGTCGTTGTCGTCGAGCACCGGCAGGCCGATCAGATGACCGACGGTCGCCGGCTGCGGATAGCGCCGCTTGTATTTGGCTTCGAACGAATCATCGTCATTCGCATCGCCCTTGACGTCCACATTCCTGGCTGCCGGCACCGCCTGCAGTTGTTTCGCGAGAACGAACGCATAATCGCGCGGCGCCGCATGCAGCGTCGATGACACCGCGAGCAAGGCCGAAAGCGATACCGAAACGAGCAGGAACTGGCGCATTGGTTTGATTCTATAGCCTTGAACGCAATAGCTTGGCGCTATCATGACATGAGTCTTCGGCTAGTGGACAAACCGCACACGCAATTTATGAATTGTCACGGTTACGCCACGAGAATTTGACCGCAGCGCCCATTGCTCGTGCTCTGCAGCATCCATACGGTGGGGTTCCGCGTCAACCCCGCGCAGCGAATGCCGGCCCATGACACAGCATATCAGAAAACTTCATCCTTTGCCGCTGCGGATCATGCACTGGGCCAATGCGGTCGCCATGTTCATCATGATCGGCAGCGGCTGGAAGATCTACAACGACGAAGTGATCTTCGGCTGGCTGCATTTTCCCGAAGCGCTCACCATCGGCAAGTGGGCGCAGCACGGTCTGCAATGGCATTTCCTCGGCATGTGGATCCTGGCGCTCAATGGCATCGCCTATATCACTTACGGCCTCGCTACCGGACGCTTTCGCCGCATGCTGTTGCCGGTCTATTGGCGCGACATATTGCAGACCATTTCGGAAACGCTGCGTTTCCATTTGGCGCACGACGACCTGACCAAATACAACGCGGTGCAAAAGCTGCTCTATATCGGCGTGCTCTGCGTCGGCATCGTTATCGTCTTATCCGGCCTGTGCATCTGGAAGCCGGTGCAGTTTTCCGAGATGCTGTCGCTGCTGTTCGGCAATTTCCAGAATGCGCGGCTCGTCCATTTCCTCTGCATGTCGGCAATCGTCGGCTTTGTCGTGGTGCATGTGGCGCTGGCGCTGCTGGTGCCGCGCACACTGGTCAACATGGTCACCGGCGGCCCCAACGTCGACGACGGCGGCCCGCACATCGCCCCGCAGCCCGAGCCGGCCGAGTAGGAGCAAGATCCAATGATCCGCCCGCCTTCGCGCTCGATTTTCCGGCCTCAGAATGGGGTCGATCAGAATATCCTGAAAGAGAACAAGCGATTGATCAGGGAAATCGACCGCCGCAACGTGTTGCGCGGCGCGGTCAGCCTCGGCGCGCTCACCATGCTCACCGGCTGCGACGTCAGCGAGAACGGCCAGGTGCAGGACGTGCTGCGCGCGGTGTCGGCCTGGAACGACAGGGTGCAGGAAGCGATTTTTCGGCCCAATCACCTTGCCCCGACCTACCCGGAAGCGCTGGTGGTCAAGCCGCCGCGCTTCAACGCCCACTATGACGTCGAGGACGTCAAGCCGGTCGACGGCAACACCTGGCGGCTCGAGCTTGGCGGCCGCATCGAGAACAAGAAGCCGTGGACGCTGTCCGACATTTACGCGCTGCCCGAGCAGGAGCTCATTATCAAGCACATCTGCGTCGAGGGCTGGGACTATATCGGGCAATGGTCGGGCCCCAACCTGCGCGCCTTCCTCGAGCGCGTCGGCGCCGATTTGACCGCCAAATACATCGCCTTCCGCTGTGCCGACGGCTACACCGAGAGCATCGACATGCCGAGCGTGCTGCACCCGCAGACGATCCTCGCCACCAAATATGCCAAGGCGCCGCTGGCAGATCCCTTCGGCTTCCCGATGCGCCTGCGGACATCGACCAAGCTCGGCTTCAAGAACGCCAAATGGCTGGTGGCGATGGAAGTCACCAATGACTTTCCGGACACGTATTACCGGAAGGAAGGCTTCAACTGGTTCGCCGGGATCTAGGCCTCGGGCAGCGCCCGCATCAGGTCAAAGAAGAGGTCGTCGGGGTCTTCGAGCCCGACCGAGAGCCGCAGCAGATCGGCGGGACAGGGCGTGCCCTCGCCCTCGATCGAGGCGCGGTGTTCGATCAGGCTCTCGACGCCGCCAAGCGAAGTGGCCCGCTTCCACACTTTCACCCGCGCCGCGCTCGCTATCGCCGCCGGCTCGCCGCCCTTGAGCCGCATCGACAGCATGCCGCCGAAGCCGCCGCTCATCTGCCGCGATGCGATATCGTGGCCAGGGTGATTGGCAAGGCCGGGATACATCAATGCCGACAGCGCGGGATGCTCGGCAAGCCGCGCGGCAAGCAGCGCCGCCGTGCGCGCCTGCTCGCGCACGCGGACTTCCAG
>Ga0335083_10001047_pt1 | contig 38880 bp, 29 predicted proteins | sample Lox_Sample_42_FD_206716 | JGI IMG/M metagenome (GOLD analysis project Ga0335083, IMG submission 206716) | Soil microbial communities from Loxahatchee National Wildlife Refuge, Florida, United States - Lox_Sample_4.2 | ecosystem: Environmental > Terrestrial > Soil > Wetlands | place: USA...
GCGGGCGACACCGGTTACGACTCCAGCAATGCCCGCGACAAGCTGAAGGCCAAGCCGAAGTCGCGGACGCCGGCTAATGCGCAGGCGATCGCGCCGGGCGTCCCGGCGCCTGCCGCGACTTCGCCCTATCAGCAACCGCCGCCGTCTCCCGCCAACGAGGCAAACGCCGCCTACGCCCAGGCGCCGGGCTCGGTGCCACCGGTCGCCTTCGGTCCCATTCGCCAGCCGAAGAAACCCAAGGCGCACAGCGAGCCGGACGATCCCTACGCGCCGCTCGGCGTCGAGGCCGGCGCCTTCACGCTCAAGCCGGCGATTGAATTGATCGGCGGCCACGACAGCAATCCCGGACGCGCGCCGGACGGCAGCGGCGCCTGGCTTTACTCGGTGGCGCCGGAACTGCAGGCGCAGTCGAACTGGTCGCGGCACGAATTGAAGGCCGATCTGCGTGGCAGCTACGACAGCTATTCGCCAGACCAGACGCCGTCGCTGAACCGGCCGTACTTCAACGGCAAGGTCGATGGCCGTATCGACGTTACCCACGATACCCGCATCGATCTCGGCGTGCGCGATATCGTCTCCACCGACAATCCGGGCAGCCCGAATCTGCAGGCCGGTCTTGCCAAGCTGCCGCTGTTCACGACGTTCGGTGGCAGTGCCGGCCTCGGTCAGCGCTTCAGCCGCTTCGAGCTCGAGGTCAAGGGCGACATCGAGCGCACCATCTATCAGGATTCCTCGCTCACCGACGGCACCACCGCGAGCAACGAGGACCGCCAATACAACCAGTACAAAGGCACGCTGCGCGGCAGCTACGAACTGAGCCCCGGCGTCAAGCCGTTTGTCGAAATCGCCGCTGACACCCGCCGCCACGATCTCGAGACCGATTTCTCCGGCTACCAGCGCGATTCAAAAGGCGTCACCGGCAAAGCCGGCTCGACCTTCGAGATCACCAAGGTGCTGACCGGCGAGATCGCGCTCGGTTACACGCACCGGACCTACGAGGATCCACGTTTGCTGGACATCAATGGTCTCATCGGCGACGCCTCGCTGATCTGGACGGCGAGCACGCTGACCACGGTGAAATTCTCCGGCTCCTCTGCGGTCGGGGAGTCGACGGTGCCCGGCGTTTCCGGCGTGCTTTACCGCGACGTCGGCTTGCAGGTCGATCATGCGTTCTGCCGTTGGCTGATCGGCACGGCCAGGATCGGTTTCGGTCAGGACGACTATGTCGGCATGGATCGGCTCGACAACCGCTATTCGGCCGGCCTCGGCCTCACCTACAAGCTCAACCGCAACGCGCAGATCAAGGGCGAGATGCGCGAGGAGTGGCTGCGCTCCAACGTCAGCGGCAACAACTACGACGCCACCATTTTTCTCCTAGGCGTGCGGCTGCAGCAGTGACCTAAGACTTTAGGTTGAGGTCGACTGCCGGTTCGCCTGCGGCACCGCCGCAATTCTGTCCCCAAGCGGCCGCTCGCGCGCAAAAGTAATGATTCCCTGTGACCAGCGTCACAGGCCGTCAGCCAAAACTTGGCTAAGCGTTCGAAACGCCATCGGCGACATCGAGATAAGCAGTATTCCGGCGGCATGGCCGGGATCGGTTCCGGTGGTACAGAGTCAGCCACACCTCTGTACTGTCGGCAGCCCCGCCTGAACTAAATTCGGGCGGGGCTGCAAGCCGGTCTAGGGCGTCAGCGTCGCGCTCGCCACGGTCAGATACGTCGCATCGCCGGGGCTGTCGGCTCCGATCGTGCTGATCGTGATGGTGACGGCGCCGCCGTCCCACAAGCCGGTGGCGTGCTGGCTCAACAGAACGTCGGTGACGTCGAAGCGGGCATCCGGCCGCCCCATCGCCATGCCGCGGGTGGCATTATGATGCATCAGCAGGCCGCCGGTCCCGAGATTGAATTTGAACAAATTGAGCTTGCCCACGTAATAGGGGCTGTTGAGTTCCGGCGCGGTCCCCTTCGGCAGATTGATGAAGACGCTGAGCGGAGCCGGCGGGCGTTGCAGCAGTTTGATACCTTCGAGCGCCAGGATCGCCGGCCTGCTATGTGCGATGGCGGCGGCCGTTGCTCCCGGCTGCGGCGCCAGGGCGACGGTACTGCCGCCGGCGCCAACGTTGAAACCGTCGGCTCGCATCGCCACCAGCTCGACCGGCTTGGCTCCGGACAGGATCGGCAGCGATCGCGTGGCCGCGGCGATGCGCTGGCGATTGACCAAATTGTCATAGCCGTAGCCAAACGCATCTATGGAGGTTGCGCTGGCAAGCTTTGCCGAGCCCAGCTTGCCATTCTCGTCGACGAAAGCCGCCGTGCGGTTTGCCCAGGTCTGTTGCGGAGGGCTGCCGGCGTCGTTGCCCCAATTGTACGACACACCCTTCTGCGCCTCCCAGGAGGCGATGAGCCGGTCGATCTGGCAATGGTGGACGTAGAAGATCGGATCGCCCGCCGCCGCGGACGGATTGGCCATCCAGCCGCCGATTGAATCGTGCACCATGTCGTGCGGCACGATTTCCAGCCGGCCGGTGAAGCCGAGTTTCATGTAGGCCGGGTCTGACGGATCGACCGAGCTGATGTCGGCCGGAAACATCACATTCGTTTCGAAGGCGTGCCCATAGGCGATATCGGGATAGGGCATGTAGCCGCCGTCGTTCATGGCGGTGTTGCGTGCGCCGCGTCCGCCGGGATTGTCGTAACCCAGGCCACGATCATGAAAGACCAGGCGGCTTGGCTGCTGGCGCTGGCCGGACGGCGAAGCCGCGGGATTTCTGAATTTTGCCGGCAGTTGCAGCGACGGCCCGTTGTCGAAAGCATAATTCCAGTACGGCAGCATGAACGAGCCGTCGTTGCACATGCGGCGGCAAATGCGCTCGAAGAGATAAAGGTACCAGCGGTGCCACACCGTGAAGTAGGCGCTGGAATGTTCGCAGGTCGCCCAGCACGCCAGCGCGGCCTGCTTCCAGTTCGCCTGCGGCGTTCCGGCCGCCGGGTTGCCGTAGATCTGATTGACGCGCGCTTCGAAATCCTTCTGAGTCGTAATCGATCCGGAATTGGCCGGATCGAAGGGATTGCTCGGCACGTCGTGGATATAGGACTGGAACGTCCAGCTCTGCGGCTGCGGCGGATAGTTGATGGCGGGATCCTGCATCGCCTCCACGGCGCGCGCGTAGAGATCCGCCATTCTCTGCCCGGCCGGCGACGCGATGTCGGGCCGCAGCGGCGGCCCGGCGGATGCCGCTCGTTCACAGCCGGCGGAAAGGAGGATGGCCGCGGCTCCGCCGAGAAGAACGCCTCTGCGAGACGGTGCAAACTCTGGTGTTGCGCTCATCGGTCCCCCACCGCCGGCGCGCGGCAACCTAATTATTCCCCAGCAGCTTTCGCAATTCCACTCGAAATTCGGGCTCGATGTCCGGCCGTGCCAGGCCATAGGCGACGTTGGCGGCGAGGAAGCCGGTCTTGGAGCCGCAGTCGAAGCTGCGGCCTTCGAATTTCAATCCATAGAAAGGCTGCGTCCGCGACAGCGCCACCATGGCATCGGTGAGCTGGATTTCGCCGCCGGTGCCGGCGGCCTGCTTGCCGAGCAGGTCGAAAATCTGCGGCTGCAGGATGTAACGGCCGGTGATGCTCAGATTGGACGGCGCTTCGCTCGGTTTGGGCTTCTCCACCATCCTGGTGATGGCGAACGCTTTGCCTTTTGCCGCGCCGACGCCGACCACGCCATACATGTGCACGCGCTCGGTCGGAACTTCTTCGACCGCGAGGATATTGGCGTTGCCGTCGAGCTTTTCGGCGGCGTCGATCATCTGCGCCAGGCAGCCGCGCTCATGCTGCACCAGCACGTCCGGCAGCAGCAGTGCGAAGGGCTCGTGCCCCACCAGTTCGCGCGCGCACCACACCGCGTGACCGAGGCCGAGGGGCGATTGCTGGCGGGTGAAACTGGTGGTGCCGGGTTCCGGCAAGTCTTCCGACAGGCGCGCGAGCTCGCCCGTCTTGCCGCGCTCGTTAAGCGTCAGCTCCAGTTCGAACTGGCGGTCGAAATGATCCTCGATGACGCTCTTGTTGCGGCCGGTGACAAAGATGAAATGCTCGATGCCGGCCTGGCGGGCTTCGTCGACCACATGCTGGATCAGCGGCCGGTCGACCACGGGCAGCATTTCCTTGGGCATGGCCTTGGTTGCCGGCAGGAACCGCGTTCCAAGGCCGGCGACCGGAAAAATGGCTTTGCGGATGCGAGTCATGACAAATGTGCGCTCAACGGCCGTTAATTCGTCAAAAAACCAGAACAAACAGCACAAAGCATGGCATTGGCCTCCGGTCCAGATGCGAGTGAAAACAGCCCTAACGTTAACGCCCTCGCAACGAAAACCGGTCAACCGTAAGATGTTAAAAGGACGGTGGAGCGGACGAGCGGATGCGGATTTTTTCGCCATATTTCGTGGCTGGATTGATGGCGGTGGCGACGGCCGCGACGGCGCAAACCATCGACGCCTATTCGGGCCCGACCGGAGCCATTCCGCCCGTCGTCAGCGCGGCGCCGGAATGGAGCGGGCAGTCCGGCGGCTCCGGCGACCCGAGCATGACCGCGGATGCCATCCGCGCCGCGGCGGCGGACTTCCATAATTGCCTCGAGCGCCTATGGCCGCTGGCGGCGCGCCGCGGCGTCACCCGCGGCGTCTACACGGCGGCGACCGGCACGCTGACGCCCGATCTGCGCATCATGGATCTGCTCGACAGCCAGCCGGAGTTCACCAAGTCGTTCTGGGACTACCTCGATCTCCTGGTGACCGACGACCGCATCGCGCAGGGGCGCGCGCTGCTCGACAAATACCGCGCGACATTCGACGCGGTCGAGCGCGACTTCGGCGTCGACCGCCACATCATCGCCGCGATCTGGGGCGTCGAGACCAATTATGGCACCGCCGTCGGCGAACGGCCGGTCATCCGCTCGACGGCGACGCTCGCCTGCATCGGCCGGCGCCAGCATTACTTCCGCGAGGAATTTCTCGCAGCTCTCGAAATTCTCCAGCACCGCGACATCCGCCCCGATCGCCTGGTCGGCTCCTGGGCCGGCGCCTTCGGCCCGACGCAATTCATGCCGACGGCATTCAAGCGCTACGCCCTCGATTTCGACCGCGACGGCCACCGCGACGTCGTCGACTCGGTCGCCGATGTCATCGCCTCGACCGCCAACAATCTGAAGAAGGACGGCTGGGTGGCCGGGCAGACCTGGGGCTACGAAGTGGTGGTGCCGGCCAATTTCAATTTCCTGCTCGCCGATCATGGGCGCTGGATGACGATCCGCGAATGGCAGCGGCTCGGCATCGGCCGCGCCGGGGGCAGCGCGTTTCCGCGGCCGGATGACCGTGCCTTCCTGCTGGTGCCGGCCGGCGTGCAGGGGCCGGGCTTCCTGATGCTGGCCAATTTCCGCGTGCTGATGAAATACAATCCGGCCGAGGCCTATGCGCTGGCGATCGGCCACCTTGCCGACCGGTTGCGCGGCGGCGCCCCCCTCGTGCAGCAATGGCCGCGCTACGAACGCACGCTCAGCCGCGACGAGCGCCTGGAGCTGCAGCAGCTCCTGGCGCAGCGCGGCTACGACGTCGGCGAGGCCGACGGCCATCTCGGCGCCAGGACGCGGGCGGCGATCCGGGACTTCCAGTCGCGGACCGGGCAGGTTCCCGACGGCTTTGCCTCGGTAGCTGTTCTCGACAAATTGCGCACCCATTAGGCCGCAATACGGACGACCTTCGAGTTGACATTTTTCTGCGGGCTATTAGCCCCTATTCTTGGCTTGGCGGGGCCCGTGGGCCGCCGTTCGGACACTTTAAATGCGTGGAGACAGTCGATTGCTGTGGTGGTTGTCCGGCGCGCTGGCGCTCGGACTTGCCGCGTCGTTGGCCGTTCCCGCCTATTCGCAGCAGCGCTACCGCTCAGGCGGCGGCTTTTTCGACAACCTTTTTGGCGGCGGTCCTTCATATCAGCCGCGGCCATACGAAAGCGAAGCGCCGGCGCCGCAGGTCGACTATTCGCGAGCGCCAAGCCCGCGCAAGCCCGATCCGACGATCGTTCCGAGCACGAGCATTGTGGTGATGGGCGACGCCATGGCCGACTGGCTGGCCTACGGCCTCGAAGACGCGTTCTCCGATTCGCCGGAGATCGCCGTCGTCCGCGAGGCCAAGAGAAATTCCGGCCTGCTGCGCTACGAATACAAAAGCGATCTCGACTGGTGGCATGTCGCGCGCGATCTGCTGTCGCGCGAGAAAGCCGATTATGTCGTGATGATGCTCGGGGTCTCCGACAAGCAGAACATTCGCGAAAAGGATCTCGCCAAGGATGCCGGTAAGGCCGACGGCGACAAGAAAGCGGCTGACGACAAAACCGCCGATAAGGCGAACCAGGATGAAGACCCGGACAATTCGATCATCACGACGGAGCCACAAGGGAAGAACGCGAGCGGCATCATCGAATTTCGCAGCGATCAATGGGCCCAGATCTATAGCCGCCGCATCGATGCGACCATCGCCGCGCTCAAGAGCAAGGGCGTGCCGGTGTTCTGGGTTGGGCTGCCGGCAATCCGCGGCCCCAAGGCGACCGCCGACGCCGTCTATCTCAACGATCTCTACCGCGCCCGCGCCGAGAGGGCCGGCGCCGTCTATATCGATGTCTGGGACGGCTTCGTCGACGAGCAGGGCAAGTTCACCACGCAGGGCCCGGATTTCGAAGGCCAGGCGCGCCGCCTGCGCACCTCCGACGGCGTCTATTTCACCAAGGCCGGTGCGCGCAAGCTCGCGCATTATGTCGAGCGCGAAATCCGCCGTTACATGAATAACCGCGCGCTGCCGGTGGCGCTGCCGACCGGCCCGATCGAGCCGGCGCAGGAGGCAAAATCCGCCGTGCGGCCGCTTGCCGGCCCCGTGCTGCCGCTCACCGTCACGACCGGAAATGCCGACGAGCTTGCCGGCGGCAATGATACGCGGCCGGTGCACAGCGATTCGATTGCCGCAAGCGTATTGGTCAAGGGCGACCCGGTGGTTGCGCCCGCCGGACGCGCGGACGATTTCAGCTGGCCGCGCAAGGATGCGGCGCCGGTCACGGCAGTTTCGGCGGCGGCGTCGGCGGCTCCGGAACCGGAACTCAGGCCGGCGGCGAAGTCGCAGATCAAGACCGACACCAAGACCGAGCCCAAGACCAAAGCCGCGAAGGACACCGCGGTGAAGCCGAAAACGCTGGCCCAGGAGCAGAAGCCGAAGCCGCAGCCGCAGCCGCAGCCGCAGCCAATCGCGCCGCGGCCGCCGCGGCCCGTCGGCCGATCCAGCGACCCGTTCGGCTTTTTCCGGTAGCGACCGCCGGTCAGCGCGGCAGCAGCGTCGATCCCATCAGGAATTTATCGACCGCGTGCGCGGCCTGGCGGCCCTCGCGGATCGCCCAGACGACCAGCGACTGGCCGCGGCGCATATCGCCGGCGGCAAACACCTTGGGCAGCGAGGTCTGATAGCTTTTGGTGTCGGCAGAGACGTTGCCGCGTTGGTCGAGCGCGACGTCAAGCGCCTTGACCATGCCGTCATGCAGCGGATGCAGGAAGCCCATGGCCAGCAGCACCAGATCTGCCTCGATCTCGAACTCGCTGCCCGGCAGCGGCTTGAATTTGGCGTCGAGCTTCGCGCAGTGCAGTTTCTTCACCTGACCGTTTTTGCCGGAAAATTTCTGCGTGCCCACGGCGAAGTCGCGTTTGACGCCTTCATCGTGGCTTGAGGACGTGCGCAGCTTCAGCGGCCAGTCCGGCCAGGTCAGCATCTTGTTCTCATGTTCCGGCGGCATCGGCATGATCTCGAAATTGGTGACCGAAACCGCGCCCTGGCGGATCGAGGTGCCGATGCAGTCGGAACCGGTGTCGCCGCCGCCGATCACCACGACTTTCTTGCCGGTGGCCAGGATCGGCTCGACTTTCAGCGCCGTCTCGCCGCTGACACGCCGGTTCTGCTGCGGCAGGAACTCCATGGCGAAATGGATGCCCTTGAGCTCGCGGCCGGGGATTGGCAGGTCGCGCGGCTTTTCCGCGCCGCCGGCGAGCACGACGGCGTCGTGCTCTTTCACCAGCCTGTCGACCGGGACACTGACGCCGACATCGGCGCCGTAATGGAACTGCACGCCTTCGCCCTGCATCTGGGCGATGCGGCGGTCGATATGGATCTTCTCCATCTTGAAGTCGGGGATGCCGTAGCGCAGCAGGCCGCCGGCCCTGGCCCAGCGCTCGTAGACATGGACTTCATGCCCGGCGCGCGCGAGTTGCTGTGCGCAAGCCAAGCCCGCCGGTCCCGAGCCGACCACCGCGACTTTCTTGCCGGTCTTGTGCGCGGCCGGCTCCGGCTTGAGACCCTGCGCGATGGCGCGGTCGGCGATCTCGCATTCGATCGATTTGATGGTGACCGGGTTCTCATCGATGTTGAGCGTGCAGGAGGCCTCGCAGGGCGCCGGACAGACGCGGCCGGTCACTTCGGGAAAATTATTGGTCGAGTGCAGATTGCGCGCCGCCGCGTCCCAGTGGCCGCGATAAACGAGGTCGTTCCAGTCGGGAATCTGGTTGTTGACCGGGCAGCCGGTGGGCGCGCCGGTCGGCATGACACCGCCGTGACAATAGGGCACGCCGCAATCCATGCAGCGCGCGGCCTGGTCGCGCAGCTCCTTTTCCGGGAGCGGCAGCACGAATTCTTTGTAGTTCTTGATGCGCTCGGCAACCGGCGCATATTTGCGGTCGTGCCGTTCGAACTCGAGGAAACCGGTGACTTTGCCCATATCGACCCAGAACTTGCCTATTCAGCAGCCTGCATTGCGGCGGCCTTCTCCTTCGCAAGCTCGGCGAGCGCGCGGCGGTATTCGACCGGCATCACTTTCTTGAACAAGGGGCGATAGCGCTTCCAGTCGGACAGGATCTGCGCGGCGCGCTTGGAGCCGGTATAGCGCGCATGGTCGGCGATGAGCTTGTGCAGCCGCTCGGCATCGCGCGTGGTCAGGTCCGCCATGATGTCGACGCGGCCGTGCGTCTCGAGGTCGTTATAGGCCCCGTATTCGCGCTCGTTGACCGCTTCTTCCTCCGGCACCGGCTCGAGCTCGACCATCGCCATGTTGCAGCGGCTCTTGAAGCTGCCGCCCTCGTCGAGCACGTAGGCGATGCCGCCCGACATGCCGGCGGCGAAGTTGCGTCCGGTGGGCCCGAGCACGGCGACGACGCCGCCGGTCATGTATTCGCAGCAGTGGTCGCCGGCGCCTTCGATGACCGCGATGGCGCCGGAATTGCGCACGGCGAAACGCTCGCCGGCGACGCCGCGGAAATAGCATTCCCCGGCGATGGCGCCATACATCACGGTGTTGCCGACGATGATCGACTCTTCCGGCACGATCCCTGAATCGGCCGGCGGACGGATGACGATGCGGCCGCCGGAGAGGCCCTTGCCGACGTAATCGTTGCCTTCGCCTTCGAGCTCGAAGGTCACGCCGCGCGCGAGCCAGGCGCCGAAGCTCTGCCCGGCGGTGCCGGTGAGCCGCACATGGATGGTGCTGTCGGGCAGGCCGGCATGGCCGTAGCGCTTGGCGACTTCACCGGACAGCATGGCGCCGGCGGCACGGTCGGTGTTGTGGATCACGGTCTGCAGCCGCACCGGCGCGCCGCGGTCGAGCGCGGCCTGCGACTCGGCGATCAGCTTGCGGTCGAGGATGTCCTTGATCTTGTGATCCTGCTCCTCGCAGTTGAAGATCGGGGTGCTTTTGTCGGCCTTCGGCTTGGTGAACAGCTTGGAGAAATCGAGCCCCTTGGCCTTCCAGTGCTCCACCAGCCGGCGCTGATCGAGCATCTGCATTTGCCCGATCATCTCGTCGAAGCGGCGGTAACCGAGCGAGGCCATGATCTCGCGCACTTCCTCGGCGACGAAGAAGAAATAGTTGATGACGTGCTCGGGCTGGCCCTTGAAGCGCTTGCGCAGCACCGGGTCTTGCGTCGCCACGCCGACCGGGCAGGTGTTGAGGTGGCACTTGCGCATCATGATGCAGCCGGCGGCGATCAGCGGCGCGGTGGCGAAGCCGAATTCATCGGCGCCGAGCATGGCCCCCACCACGACGTCGCGGCCGGTGCGCACGCCGCCGTCGACCTGCACCGAGATGCGGCTGCGCAGCCGCTGGTGCACCAGCGTCTGGTGCGTTTCGGCAAGGCCGATTTCCCACGGGGAGCCGGCGTGCTTCACCGAGGTGAGGGGGGCGGCGCCGGTGCCGCCCTCGAAGCCGGCGATGGTGACATGATCGGCGCGCGCCTTGGAGACGCCGGCGGCGACGGTGCCGACGCCGACTTCGGAGACGAGCTTGACCGAGACGTCGCCCGCGGGGTTGACGTTCTTGAGATCGAAGATGAGCTGCGCCAGGTCCTCGATCGAATAGATGTCGTGATGCGGCGGCGGCGAGATGAGGCCGACGCCCGGCGTCGAATGGCGCACCTTGGCGATGGTCTTGTCGACCTTGTGGCCGGGCAACTGCCCGCCCTCGCCGGGCTTGGCGCCCTGCGCCATCTTGATCTGCATCACGTCGGAATTGACAAGATATTCCGCGGTGACGCCGAAGCGGCCCGAAGCCACCTGCTTGATCGCCGAGCGCATGGAATCGCCGTTGGGCAGCGGCTTGAAGCGATCGGCTTCCTCGCCGCCCTCGCCGGTATTCGACTTGCCGCCGATCCGGTTCATGGCAATAGCGAGCGTTGTATGGGCCTCGCGCGAGATCGAACCGAAGGACATGGCGCCGGTTGAAAAGCGGCGCACGATGGTCTTCGCCGGCTCGACCTCCTCGATTGGAACCGGGCTGCGGCCATCTTCCTCCGCCGTGCCGATGCGGAACAGCCCGCGGATGGTGAGCAGCCGCTCGCTCTGGTCGTTCACGATCTTGGCGAAGGCGCGGTAGTGGTCCTGCGAATTGCCGCGCACGGCGTGCTGCAGGCGCGCCACGGTCTCCGCGGTCCACACGTGATCCTCGCCGCGCACGCGCACCGCGTAGTCGCCGCCGACGTCGAGCATCGACTTGTAGATCGGCGCCTCGCTGAAGGCGTCGCGGTGGCGGCGCACGGCCTCCTCGGCGATTTCGGCGAGGCCGACGCCTTCGATGCGGGTATGCGTGCCGGTGAAATACTTGTCGACGAAATCCTGGCGCAGACCGACCGCGTCGAAGATCTGCGCGCCGCAATAGGATTGATAGGTGGAGATGCCCATCTTCGACATCACCTTGAGCAGGCCCTTGCCGACAGCCTTGATGTATTTTTTGACGATCTCCTTGTCCTCGGCGGGCTTGCCGGGCAGATCGTCCTTCATGGCGACCAGCGTCTCGAAGGCGAGATAGGGATTGATCGCTTCGGCGCCGTAGCCGGCGAGACAGGCGAAATGATGCACCTCGCGCGGCTCGCCCGTTTCCAGCACCAGCCCGACCGACGTGCGCAGGCCCTTGCGGATCAGATGATGGTGCACCGCCGCGCAGGCGAGCAGGGCAGGAATCGGAATGCGCTCGGCGCCGGCCTTGCGGTCGGACAGGATGATGATGTTGCAGCCGCCGCGCACCTCTTCCTCGGCACGCTCGCACAGCTTGTCGATGGCCCAGCCCATGCCGTCGGCGCCGTGCTCGGCCGGGAAGGTGATGTCGAAGGTCAGCGATTTGAAATGGTCGCCGCTCATCTCGTGGATGGCGCGGATTTTCTCCAGGTCGTCGTTGGTGAGGATCGGCTGGCGCACCTCGAGCCGCTTGGTGTGCGACATGCCCTCGAGGTCGAACAGGTTCGGCCGCGGTCCGATGATGGAGACAAGGCTCATCACCAGTTCCTCGCGGATCGGATCGATCGGCGGGTTGGTGACCTGCGCGAAATTCTGCTTGAAGTAGGTAAAGAGCGGCTTGGCCCGGTCCGACAGCGCCGAGATCGGCGTGTCGTTGCCCATGGAGCCGACCGCTTCCTCGCCGGTCGATGCCATCGGCGTCATCAGCAGTTTCAGGTCTTCCTGGCTGTAGCCGAAGGCCTGCTGGCGATCGAGCAGCGCGAGATTGGAAATCGGCGCATGGTTGGCGCTGCCGGGCAATTCCTCGAGCACGATCTGCGTGCGTTCGAGCCACTCCTTGTAGGGATGGCTCTTCGCCAGCGTCGCCTTCAATTCCTCATCGGGAATGAGCCTCCCCTCGTCGAGATCGACGAGCAGCATCTTGCCCGGCTGCAGGCGCCATTTCTTGACGATGTCCTTTTCCGGAATCGGCAGCACGCCCATTTCCGACGCCATGACAATACGGTCGTCGCGGGTGAGCAGGTAGCGCGCGGGACGCAGGCCGTTGCGGTCGAGCGTGGCGCCGATCTGGCGGCCGTTGGTGAAGGCCATCGCCGCCGGACCGTCCCACGGCTCCATCAGCGCGGCGTTGTATTCGTAGAAGGCGCGCCGCTCCTGGTCCATCAGCGGGTTGCCGGCCCAGGCTTCCGGAATCATCATCATCATGGCATGGGCGAGCGAGTAGCCGCCCTGCGTCAGGAATTCGAGCGCGTTGTCGAAGCAGGCGGTGTCCGACTGGCCTTCGTAGGATATCGGCCACAGCTTGCCGATGTCCTTGCCGAACAGCGGCGAAGCGACGGAGGCCTGCCGCGCCGCCATCCAGTTGACGTTGCCGCGCAGCGTGTTGATTTCGCCGTTGTGCGCGATGTAGCGATAAGGATGCGCCAGCGACCACGCCGGAAAGGTGTTGGTGGAGAAGCGCTGGTGCACCAGCGCGATCGCGCTCTCGAAGTCCGGATCGTGCAGGTCCGGATAGTAGGTGCCGAGCTGGTCGGCGAGGAACATGCCTTTGTAGATCACCGTGCGGCACGACACCGATACCGGGTAATAGCCGGCGGTGCGCCGCTCGCGCTGCTTGTAGATCGCGTCGGAGATGATCTTGCGCAGCATGTAGAGCCGGCGCTCGAACTCGGTCTCCGAATATTTTTTCTTGCCGCGGCCGATGAAGACCTGCTGATGCACCGGCTCGGTCGGCTTGACCGATTCACCGAGCGTCGAATTGTCGGTCGGCACCTCGCGCCAGCCGAGCAAGGTGAAGCCTTCGCGCTCGATCAGTTCGGCGTAGATGTCGCGGATGATCTGCCGCCAGTTGTTGTCGCGCGGCATGAACAACTGGCCGATGGCGTAGTCGCCCGGCTTCGGCAGCGTGAAGCCGAGCTCGGCGCACTTCTTGGCGAAGAATTTGTGCGGGATCTGCACCAGGATGCCGGCGCCGTCGCCCATGCGCGGATCGGCGCCGACCGCGCCGCGATGCTCGAGATTGCAGAGGATGCGCAGGCCATCTTCGACGGTGGCGTGCGACTTGCGGCCCTTGATGTCGGCGATGAAGCCGACGCCGCAGGAATCCTTTTGCAGCGTGGGATCGTAAAGTCCATGCGGCGGCGGCAGTCCGGGATCGGCGGTGTCGCGCAATGGCCGCTCGTCGCCGGGACGCTTCGCCGTCCCGCGCTTGCCTGTCAGCCTGCCGTTGCGTCGCTCTTTCATGTCGCCTGCCTCGCCGGCACCGTCGCGGTCTCCGGCGTATTCGCTACCCAAACGCGGCGCCGGACGGCCGCCGCGTTGCCAAGCGTCGATATTCGCGAGAAGGGCAGCCGGTTTGTCGCCGCCGCGGCTGCACCCGTTGGGCGCCGATCTGCCTGCCCCGCCTGACCAGGCTGGCGTCGCGCCCGCAGTCCATTAGGACAGTACTACTGTCCTAATGGACCATGACAAATTTTGCACCGCCGCACAAGCTTGGTCCACGTCCGTTTCGGGTCGAAGATTTCGTTTTGTTGCGGCCGGCCTGCTCACCCAAGCAAGAAGAGGACCACGTGGCCGGCCGCCGCGCAATGGCGTTGCGCGCGGCGACCAGCGTCAAAAGCGGGACGGATTAACCGCTTAACGGTGAAAACGGGAAAAGGCAGCGCCGCGGCCGGCTTCGGCTATGGTGCGAAAAATTGCGCAGCAGAGGCGCTTTTATGAGCGCCTTGGCCGCCGCGCCGGGCGCCCAGTCGGGCCCCGGTCGTGCCGCCGCCGCGGGCTGGCCAGAATTCAATTGATTGCATCGCTCAATTTAATTTCCGCCACCGAAAGGGAAGCCTTATGAGCAAGACGCTGGTAGCCGGTTGTGGCTTGGCATTCGCCGCCGCCGCGATTTTCGTGACCGCCCGTTCGTCCATCGGCCAACAGCCCGGGGCAGACGAGCCGGCCGTGGTGGAAGCCTTCGCGACCGGTTCGGCCAAAATAGCCGAGCCCATGGAAACCGATCGTGCCGCGGCTGGCGCCGCCGTGCCGGCAAAGTCTGCGGTCGCGACGCATCGGTTGCAGGCCCGTCGGCAGACCGGCGACCAAATTGCCGCAACGCGATCGCCGACGATTGTGATCTTCGCGCCGCTGTACGGCAGCAGCCCGCGCATTATCCACGTCACGCCATCCGACGAACGCGCCGAATGAGCGACGGCGACATAGCGCGGTGACGATCGACGGCGCCGGCGATGGCGTCGCCTCGCGCGCCCGCAAGCCAAAATAAAAAAGCGCCCCGGACACCCGGGGCGCTTCCTCTTGCTTGCCGAGACGGCGGCGTTAAGCCGCGACCTTGGTCTCGATCACCTGAGCCTTGGAGCCGTTGCCGATCGGAATCTGGCGCGGCTTTTTCGCTTCCGGAATCTCGCGCACGAGATCGACGTGCAGGAGCCCGTTCTGCAGGCTGGCGTTCTTGACCTGGACGTAGTCGGCGAGCTGGAAAACGCGCTCGAAAGCGCGGGCGGCGATGCCCTGATAGAGCACCTCACCGGTCTGCCCTTCCTTGCTCTGCTGCTTCTCGCCCTTGATCGTCAGCGTGTTCTCTTTCGATTCGATCGAAAGCTCGTCTTCGCCGAAGCCGGCGACGGCGACCGAGATGCGATAGGCGTTCTCGCCGGTGCGCTCGATGTTGTAGGGCGGATAACCCGGAGCGGCTTCAAAGCCGTCGAGCATCGAGAACAGCCGGTCGAAACCGACCGTGGAGCGGTAAAGGGGAGCAAGATCGAATGTACGCATGGCATATCCTCCTGTTGAGCGACATGCGGGCGGTCCGCCACATGGCCGAACCGTAAGCCCGTGCGCAGCCACCATTGGCCTGCGCAAAAAACATATGGGAACAGCTTTTTGCCCCTGCAAGAGGGGTCGGAATTTCCCATAAGTAATTGATAATTAATGTATTTTTTCGAAGCGCGTCCGTGCGCAATTGAGCCCCGACGGCGCCCTGTTATAAGGCGCGCATGCATGGCCCCGCCGCGCCTTCGATGAGGCTGATTTCGATTCCTGCCAACCCCGTGCCCGACGATGTGGTCGTCGGCGCGTTGACGACCCGCGACAATGTCACCTTGCGCTTTGCCCGCTTCGCGCCGCCGCCCGGGCGCAAAGGCACGGTCGTGTTGCTGCAAGGCCGTGCCGAATACATCGAGAAGTATTTCGAGACCGTGCGCGACCTGCGTTCACGCGGCTTCGCCGTGGCGACATTCGACTGGCGCGGGCAGGGCCTGTCGAAACGCGCGCTCTCGGATCCGCAAAAAGGCCACGTGCGTAATTTCGCCGAATACGTCACCGATCTCGAGGCCGTCATGGAGCAGGTGGTGCTGCCGGATTGCCCGCCGCCGATCTATGCCTTGGCGCATTCCATGGGCAGCGCCGTCGTGCTCAAGGCCTGCCACGCCGGCAGCCGCTGGTTCGACCGCATCGTGCTCGCCTCGCCGATGGTCGCGCTGCCGGCCAGTCGCATGACACGCGCCGCCGGTCCGTTGGCGAGAATCATGCGCCTCATCGGCCGCGGTTCCGGCTATGTGCCGACCGGCCATGGCGCGCCTATCGGTGTCGACGATTTCATCGGCAATGTTCTCACCTCGGATCCGGTGCGTTATGCGCGCAACATGGCGGTGCTGGAGGAGGCGCCCGAGCTGGGCATCGGCGCGCCGACCATCGCCTGGGCCGACGCCGCGCTGCGGCTGATGAAGCAATTTGCCTTGCCGAGCTATGCCGGCAGTCTGCGCCAGCCGATTCTGATCGTGGCGGCCGGCCGTGACGACGTCGTGTCAACGCCGGCGATCGAGACGTTCGGAATGCATTTGCTTGCCGGTTCACATCTTATTGTTGCCGGCGCCCGGCACGAGATCCTGCAGGAGCAGAACCAGTACCGCGATCAATTCTGGGCGGCCTTCGACGCTTTCGTGCCCGGCACGCCGCTTTTTTAGCGTTTGAGTTTTTCCATTGCCGCTTCGTGCACGCGGGCGTCGCCGGCCGCGATGATGCGGCCGCCGCCCTGCGCCGGACCATTTTCCCATGTGGTCACGATGCCGCCGGCGCCGGTGATGATGGGAATGAGCGGCACGATGTCATGCGGCTTGATTTCGGTCTCGATGACGAGATCGATAAGCCCGGCCGCCAGCATGCAATAGGCGTAACAGTCGCCCCCATAACGCGAGAGCTTCGCCTTCTTCTCGACGCGGGCGAAGGCGGCGCGATCCTTCTCGTTCATTAACAGGGGGCTGGTGGTGAACAGCAGCGCGTCGGCAAGGCTTGCGCAATCGCGCGCGTGCAAGTCGCGGTTGCCCATCGGGCCGCGGTAGCGCGCGGCGCCGCCGTCGCCGGAAAATCGCTCGCGCGTGAACGGCTGATGCATCATCCCGAACACCGGCTCGCCGAAGCGCATCAGCCCGATCAGCGTGCCCCAGGCCGGCATGCCGGCGATGAAGGATTTGGTGCCGTCGATCGGGTCGAGCACCCAGACATATTCGGCATCGGTGCGTTCGCTGGCGTATTCCTCGCCGAGGATGCCGTGGTCGGGGAAACTGCGCCGGATCAGCGTGCGCATGGCATCCTCAGCGGCCCGATCGGCGGCGGTGACCGGATCGAAGCCGCCGGGCTTCTTGTTTTCGATCGCCAGCGCGGTGCGGAAGAATGGCAGGATGGTCTCGCCGGAGACAGTGGCGAGCTGGTCGACAAAAGCCGCGAAATCGATTGCCGTCATGGGTCCGCGCCTAGGTTTGCTCCGGCTTAGTCGAAGAGTGGCTGGGACGGCAATCTTGCCGCGCGCGGATGTCGGCTGAACATTTTTGCATTGGTGCCAGTACAAGTGCCCGAATTGAGCATACAGCTATGCATAAATAGCATGGGATTTTGGCCAAATCGCCTTGCGTTTTGTGCGCCGCAGTGTAAATTATTGCAATGCGGTAGCGATACCGCTGCCCTCCTTGGGCGTTTCCTCCCTAGACTTGGGCCGCTTGCAACCGCGAGCGGCCCTTTTTTTGCCGGCGTGGCTGTAACTTTACGGGCCGAGACTATTCGGCGGCGGCGCGGTAGGGCCGCAGCTCTTCCAGCGGAATCTCGCCGAGGCGCACCGCCAGAACCTCCAGGTCGACGGCCAGCTTGCCGAAGTCCTGCGAACGCTCGTAGCGCCGCTCGTCCATATAGAGCCCGCGATTGATCTCGAGCTGGATCGCGTGCAGTCCTGCGGCCGGATTGCCATAATGCTCGGTGATGAAGCCGCCGGCATAAGGCTTGTTGCGGCTCACCGAATAACCCATGCCACGCAGGGTCTTTTCGATGGTTTCCGACACCGCGCCGGTGCAACTGGTGCCGTAGCGGTCGCCGAGCACGAATTCCGGCCGGGGCCGGTCGTCGCGATGGCCGGCGCTGGACGGCATGGAATGGCAGTCGACCAGAATGGCGGCGCCGAAATCGCGATGTAGCCTCGTAAACAAGCGCCGCAAGGCCCGGTGATAGGGCTTATAGAGGCTTTCAATGCGCCGAAGCGCGTCATCGACCGGAATACGCTGGTCGTAGATCTCCTGCGCGTCGCCGACCACCCGGGCCACCGTGCCAAGCCCGCCGGCGACCCGCATCGACCGGGTATTGGCAAAGGAGGGAAGGCGGCCATCGAACATCCGCGGATCGAGTTCGTAGGGTTCGCGATTGACGTCGACATAGCAGCGCGGGAAATGCGCGCGCATCATCGGATAGCCGCGCTTGATCACCCCGGTAATCAGCGCGTCGACGAAGCTGTCCTCGGAGCGGCGCAGCGTCGCTATGTCGAGCCGCGACGTGACCAGGAAATCACGCGGATAGGTTGAGCCGCTGTGCGGCGAATTGAACACCACCGGAGCTTCGCATGCCGCCGGTTCGATCACTTCAAAGGGCGGGTCGAGCTCGTCGCGGAGGTCACTCATGGGTGTCGGCACTCACGGGCTGGAAACGTTCATTGATGGAAGATTACCACTGCGGCGGGCCGTTTATACCGTCTATTCTCTATGCGCCGGCTAACAATGCCAAGCCATGCTTTAGGGTTCACCCGATATTTACCCGGCACAAGTCTTATGGGACATCTGGGCCGGCCGTCGGGGCGCGCGGTCCCGTTTCGGGCGTGAGAATGTCGAAAATCCTGCTGGCTGAAGACGACACCGATATGCGGCGCTTTTTGGTCAAGGCGCTGCAAAACGCGGGCTTCGAGGTCACCTCCTACGATAACGGGCTGTCGGCCTATCAGCGGCTGCGCGAGGAACCCTTCGAGCTGCTGCTCACCGATATCGTGATGCCGGAAATGGACGGTATCGAGCTTGCGCGCCGCGCCGCCGAGCTCGACCCCGATATCAAGATCATGTTCATCACCGGCTTTGCCGCGGTCGCGCTCAACGCCGATTCAACCGCTCCCAAGCACGCCAAGGTGCTGTCCAAGCCCGTGCATCTGCGTGAGCTGGTCAGCGAAGTGCAGAAAATGCTGGCGGCCTGACGGCTTTCCGGCGGCTTGCCTCCTCCGGGTGGAGCCGATAAGACCAAACCCACCAAAGGGTGCGTAGCTCAGCGGAAGAGCACTACCTTGACATGGTAGGGGTCACAGGTTCGATCCCTGTCGCACCCACCATCTTTTTCGACGGCTTTGCTGACGCGCCCTTCGAGCCCTGAAGGCGCTGTCGGCGCTCGCGCCGCCGATGTGTTTCTTGAGCCATTGATCCGCACTTGCCTCGCGGGCGTTTCGTTTTCTCGCACCGCAATTGTGCGGTAATGATCGTCGTTGCACGGCGCGAAAGCTGCCGCGACCGTGGGATATGCCAAGGGACAACCGCAAAGATGAATCCGAATATCGCCGTCATCCACTACAGTTCGACCGGGAACACGCTGAAGCTGGCGACCGGGCTGGCGGACGGCGCCCGTGAGCGCGGCGCCGTTGTTCGACTGCTGCGCGTTGCCGAGCTTGCCCCACGCGACGCCGTCGAAAAAAACCCCGCCTGGATGCGTCATTTGCAAAAGGAGGAATCCGCCGGCGGCACGCCGCTCGCCCAGCTCGACGATCTGGTCTGGGCGGACGGCATTGCGCTCGGCTCGCCGACGCGGTTTGGCGGCCCCACCGCGCAGCTCAAGAATTTTCTCGACTCGACCGGGGGCCTGTGGGCGAAGGGCGTGCTGGCCCAGAAGGTCGTGACCGCGTTCACCTCCGCCTCGACGTCGCACGGCGGGCTCGAGTCGACCATCCTGGCGCTGCTGAACACGGCCTATCACTGGGGCGCGCTGATCATGCCGCTCGGCTATGTGGATGAGGTGGTGAGGAAGCACGCCGGGAATCCGTACGGCGCGAGCTGGGTTTCGCGCAGCGGCAGTTCTCCGGATGACACGGCGGTGGCGGCGGCGCGCAGCCAAGGCCGGCGTTTTGCGACCGTCGTCGGCGCCCTGAAGCGCGGCCTGGCCGCCGGCGCTCCGGCGGCTTGAGTCGGGGGTTTCACTAGTCTTGTTTGAATTGCGCGGCGCGCCATTTCAGCGCGGCGCCGAGCCCTTCCCTGGCCTTGATCGCGTGGAACTGCGCGCCCATTTCGGTTTTCGCCGCGTAGAGCGGCGACACGACGTCCACCCCGGCGTTGAGCGCATTCCTGAAGCCGGCGGCATCGGCGCCGCGATTGACCGAGAGCTTGGTGCAGTAAAGCGCCTCGGGCGAAATGAGCGAAAGGCGCTTGGCGTATTTCAACGCCGCCGCCGCGAGTTCGCCTGACGGCACGACGCGATTGACGAGGCCCAGCTCCAGCGCCGTCCTTGCGTCGATGGAGTCGCCGAAATAGAGGAGCTCGCGGGCCTTCTTGTAGCCGATCAGGAGCGGCATCACGATCGCCGGGCCGGCATTGGAGAAGCGGATCTCGGGCTCGCCGAATTGTGCGTCTTCGGCGGCGATGGCGAGATCGCAGAACATCGCCAGCTCGCAGCCGCCGCCCAGCGCGTGGCCCTGGACCGCGGCGATCACCGGCTTCTTCATGTCCCACGGCAGCATTTCGAAGGCGAGACACTCGCGCAGATACTCGTGCCACTTCAAGGCGTCGTGCCGCCACGCCTCGACGTCGTTGCCGCCGGTGATGTCGTAGCCGACGCAGAAGCTGCGGCCGGCGGCGCGCAGCAGCACCACGCTGGTTTCGGCATCGGCATCGGCGCCGCGCAAGGCGTCGGTCAATGCCAGCCGCAGGTCCTTGTTGATGGCGTTGAGCTTGTCGGGCCGGTTGAGGGTGACCATCGTGACGCGGTCGTCGTTCTCGCGCAAAACGAGTTTGCTCATGGCATCGGCTCCTCTCCGGGATCGTCACCTCTTGGCACGATCAGCGCATCGACGATGCGGCAGCCGCCAGGCGCCGCGAAGACCATCAGCGGATTGAGATCGATTTCACCGAGATGGTCGCGGTTCGTCCAGGCAAGCGCGCCGACGCGCTCGATCACGTCGGCAAAGGCGGCAACGTCATAGGGTTTGGGGGCGCGCGCGCCGCACAGCAGCGGGTAGCCCTTGAGCGTCGCGATCATGGCCGCGGCGTCACCTTCGGCGAGCGGAAGAAGCCGCAGCGCGTAGTCCTTGAAAACCTCTATGCCGACGCCGCCAAGGCCGGCGGCGATCACCAGGCCGAAATCGGGATCGCGGCTGACGCCGACAAAGGTCTCGATGCCGCCGTTGACCATCTCCTGGACGAGGAGGCCGGCGATCTGCTCACGAGACGTAACGCCTTCCGCGGCGCGCATCAGCCGGTCGTAGGCCGCGCGCAGATCGCTCTCGTTTTTGATCGAGAGCGCGACCAGGCCGTGCTCGGACTTGTGGGCGATGCGGTCGGAAACGACCTTGAGGACGACGGGCCAGCCGATCTCGGACGCGGCGCGGCGTGCCGTCTCCCAATCGGAAGCGAGAACTTCGCGGGTCACCGGCAGCATGTAGCCGGCAAGAAACCGTTTGGCGTCCGCTTCATGAATTGTCGGCCGCTTTGCCGCGCCGGAAAGCAGGCTGCCGAGGCCAGCACCGCTTTCGTCGGTTGCGATCGCCGGCGGACGTTTCCTGGAGGTCAGGCCGAGGCGAGCGATTGCGCCCAGGCCCTGCCGTGTCCCGCCGAGAACAGGAATGCCGTGCTGGCGCAACAATTCGATCTGCGCGCGCTGCATCACCCCCGGCCGCGTTCCCATCATGTAGTGCGGCTTTGCGCTCTTGCTCGCCGCGTCGGCGAGCACGCGAGCGTAGTCGAGGGCGCGTTCGATGCGGCCCATCGGGTTGCCGTCCGCGGCGTCGGAACACATCACCACCGCGTCGCAATTGGCATCGAGGTCGAGGCAATGCAGCGCGTGCGGGAAATTCTTCGCGAAGTCCCCGTTGCCCCACGCATCGAGCGGATTGCCGTCACCGGTGAGGGGGCCGATCACCGCTTCCGCCTTGCGCCGCACCGCCGCATCGAGCGGCGGCAGTTCGAGGCCGGCCTCGCTCGCGGTGTCGAGAATGAGCTCGGCTTGCCCGCCGGAGGCGGTGACCACGCCGATGCGCGGACCGGCCGGACGGCGGGCGCCGCCCGCGGCGGCAAGGACTTCGGACAGCGCGTCGAGATCGTCGACTTCGATCGCGCGATGCGCACGCAGCACTTCGGAAAACACGCGGCCTTCGCCGGCGAGACCGCCGGTGTGGCTGGTGATTGCCCGCTGCGTCCGTTCCGACCGGCCGACCTTGAGGACGGCGACCGGCTTGCCGAGATCGGCGGCGCGATCGAGCGCGGCCACGAAGCGGTCCGGTTCGCGGACCGTTTCCAGGAACGCGGCAATGACCCTGGTCTCGGGATCGTCGAGGAGAGCGTCGATGTAGTCCGCGCAATTGACGACCGCCTCGTTGCCGGAAGAGATCACGTGGCTGAAGCCGTAGCGGCGAATATCGGCAAGCAGGCCGATGCAGATCGAGCCGCTCTGCGAGACGAGCCCGACGTGACCGGCGAGGCCCTCGGCGTCACGAACCTCCTGCATGTAGGTCGTGCTGCCGTCATGCGGGCTGAGCACGCCCATGCAATTGGGCCCGCACAGCGCGATGCCGCCGTCGCGGCAAATGCCGGAGATCTCGGCCTGCAGACGTTTGCCATCGGCGCCGCGCTCGGCAAAGCCGCCATCGTAGATGACCGCGGCACGCCCGCCGATCTCGGCCGTGAGCCTGATGCCCTCGAGCACGCGGTCGGTGCTGACGCAAAACGCGACGACGTCCGGCGGCTGCGGAACGTCGCGCAGGCTGGCATAGCAGCGGGTGCCGAGCACCGCCAGATATTTCGGATTGATCGGAAAAACGTCGCCCTTGAAGGCGAGACGATCAAGCGACTCCATGAGCGCTCGGCCGATCGACGGACGCTCGGAAGCGCCCACGATCGCGATCGTGCGCGGGCGGAGAAGACCGTCGAGATTCATTCGCGTTACGCTGGTTAGAGGTTGATGCCCGGTTGGGCGATACGTCACCACGGCTCGGTCCGCCAGACGATATTTGATTTTACCAAAAACGGTGCGAGCTTTGCCCCGCCCGGTGCCGTTCGAAATTCCTCAGCATTATTTGACTCTTATGCTTGATTTTCGATGCCGCTATTGTCAAGCGCGGGTTCCCTACCGCGTCTAAAATTCAGTCTGGCTCAAAATTGCAGTTAATTAACGTCAAAGACGTTGTAGCATGGCTCAAGTTTCGTAGGGTGCCGTTGCCGGGCGGCGCCATGCGTTCAAGGTCCAGCCCATCAGGAGGATCGCGTGCGCAAGTCATTTGGCAACCGGTTCCCGGACCTCGCCGGCCACTCGCTCAGCCGCCGCCGTTTCGTGTCGGCCGCCGCCGCCGCAATGGCGTTTGTCGTCTCTCCGTTCGCCGCCCGCGCCGCCAGGAAATTCGACGGCGAAAAGGTCGTATTCGCGAGTTGGGGTGGCAGTTTCCAGGACGCGCAGAAGGTGGCGTTCTGCGAGCCCTTTTCCGAAGCGACCGGCGCCACTGTCGTCCAGGCGGGCCCGATCACCTACGCCAAATTGCGGGCAATGCTGGAGTCCGGCACTCCGACCTGGGACGTGGTCGATATCGGCATCGATTTTTTCTATTCGGGTGCGGCCGACAAACTGTTCGACCGCATCGACACCGGTATCGTCGACGTCAAGCGCATCGATCCGCGCTATCTGCACGAAAACGGGGTTGGCGACATCGTCTGGTCCTACAATCTCGGCTACGGCAAATCGGTCTATACGGAAGGCAATCGCCCGCGGAGCTGGGCCGACTTCTTCGATCTGCAAAAATTTCCCGGCCGCCGCATGATCCGCGATCGCGTGACGCGATGCTGGAGGTCGCGCTTCTCGGCGATGGCGTGTCGCCCGACAAGGTTTACCCGATCGATGTCGACCGTGCCTTCAGGAAGCTCGACACGATCAAGAAACAATCCGTGTTCTGGTCGACGAACTCGCAGTCGCAGCAGTTGCTCGTTGACGGCGAGGCGAACATGGGCGTGATCATCAACGGCCGCCTTTACGATGCCGTCAAGAAGGGCGCCAATCTCGGCATCGAGTGGAACCAGCACATCCAGTCGTTCGACTATTTGATCGTGCCGAAGAATCTGAAGAACCGCGCGGTGGCGATGGCGCTCATCGATGCGGCGACAATGCCGGAAGCGCAAGCCAAGGTGGCCAACCTCATGGCCTTGGCGCCGACCAATCCCGAAGCCTTCAAGTACATCGACGAGTCGGTGAAACCGTGGCTGACCACAAATCCGGCCTATGCCAGCCAGGGCATCCCGCTCAATCAGGGCTACTGGCAGGACAATCTCAAGCCGCTGACCGAACGCTGGGAGCAGTGGAAGCTGTCGTAGCTGGCGGCATCGGCAATTCGCCGATCTGAGGCCGCGCGAACGGTTGCGACGAGCGATGTGCGAACGACGCGCGTCGCGCCGAACACGTTTTGATTTTTCCGAGACATCCAGGTGTGCTTCCGCCAGCCGTTTTTCTGGCTCATTATATTTACGGTGCGGCAACGATCCGGCCTCGTCGAATTGAATCTGGATTTGAAGCGTATTAAAAAGGGCCGTTGACCGTCTTCAAAATGCTTGTAGTATTTATGAAGCGGCGAAAGCCGGCGGGCCGGTTCGAGCGCCAACTGGTGGGCACAGGAGGATAGCGATGAGCAGGAAGTCATTCGGCGGAGGCGAGTCATCTTCGTTTGAGACAAATGCACTAAACCGGCGCCGGTTCGTGTCGGCTGCGGCCGCGACTGCTGCGGCTCTTGCCTTGCCGGGCACCGCGCGCGCGCAGAAAAAGTTTGATGGCAGCAAAGTCGTGTTTGCGAGCTGGGGCGGCAGCTATCAGGACGCCCAGAAGCAGGCATTCTGCGAGCCTTTCGCGAGCGCGACCGGCGCCAGCGTGGTCCAGGACGGCCCGGTCAATTACGGCAAGCTGCGGGCGATGCTCGAGTCCGGCAAGCCGAATTGGGACGTCGTCGATGTGACCATCGATTTCCTCTACTCAGGCGCCGCGGATAATCTGTTCGAGAAAATCGATACCGGCGTCGTCGACGTGAAGCGCATCAACCCGAAATACGTTCACGCGGACGGCATCGGCGACATCGTCTGGTCGTACAATCTTGGATACAACAAGGCCGCCTACAAGGACGGCAAGTATCCGGCGAGCTGGGCCGATCTGTTCGACCTGCAGAAATTCCCGGGACGGCGGATGCTGCGCGACCGCGTCGCGCCCATGCTCGAGATCGCGCTTCTCGCCGACGGCGTCGCGCCCGACAAGCTCTATCCGCTCGACGTCGAGCGCGCCTTCAAGAAGCTCGACACGATCAAGAAGCAGTCGATCTTCTGGACGACCAATTCGCAGTCGCAGCAGCTGATGGTCGACGGCGAGGTCAATCTCGGCGTCATCATCAACGGTCGCGCCTACGACGCGGTCAACAAGGGCGCCAATATCGGCCTTGAGTGGAATCAGCACATTCAGTCCGTCGACTATCTGATCGTTCCGAAGAATGCGCCGAATCGCGACGTGGCGATGGCGCTGATCAACCAGATGACCACTGCAGAAGCGCAGGCCAAGGTTGCCAATCTCATGGCCCTTGCGCCCACCAATCCGGAGGCCTTCAAGCTGATCGACGAGAAGGTCAAGCCGTGGCTGACGACGAATCCTGAATATGCGAGCAAGGGCATTCTCACCAACGAGATCTACTGGCGCGACAATCTCAAGACGTTGTCGCAGCGCTGGGAACAGTGGAAGCTGTCGTAGGCGAAGAAGGGCGCGTCCCATTTGCGGGGCGGCCGCAACGAGGTGAGCGGCGTCGTTCGTGCGTGAGTTCCCGGACTATCGTTCGATGCCGCTGCCGGGTTGCAAGTTGGTGGGTCCCGTCAGCAGGCCGGCCGGCGGCAACGCGGGCCGGGCGGGAGAGCGTGCCGAGACAGAACCTGTCTCGCGGAGATTATGACGGTGTTTAACTCTGCCGCGATGCGGCCGGCGCTGGCCAATCGAGCTTTGCTTGTCGTGCCGGCCTTGATCCTGTTGTTCTGTGTCTTCGCCTATCCGGTCGGCAGCCTGTTGCTGCGCAGCCTGTCGGACCCCGTCTGGGGATTGCAGAATTTCAGGGCGATCATCGAGCAGCCGGTCTATTTCAACGCGCTTCGCAACACGGTGGGCATCAGCGGTTCGGTGACCTTGATCTGCCTGCTCGCCGGTTACCCGCTCGCCTACACCATCGCCCAGGCCAGCGGCCGCATGCAGCGGCTCCTGATCTTTTCGGTGCTCATCCCGTTCTGGAGCAGCATCCTGGTGCGCACCTTCGCGTGGCTGGTGATCCTTCAGCACAGGGGCCTCGTCAATCGTGCCATTGTCGGGTTGGGCATCGTCGACGCCCCGATCACCATGGTTCACAACCGCATCGGCGTCCTCGCCGGCATGGTTCACATCCTGCTGCCGTTCATGGTGCTGCCGCTCTACGCCGTGATGGTGCGCATCAACGGCACCTATACGCAGGCGGCCGCGAGCCTCGGCGCGCCGCCGCTGAAGAATTTCTTTCGCGTCTATTTGCCGCTGAGCTGGCCCGGCGTCGTCAACGGCACGGTGCTCGTTTTCGTCATGGGACTCGGCTACTTCATCACGCCGGCGCTTCTCGGCGGCCCCGGCGACACCATGATCGCGCAGCTCATCGAGACGGAAGTTTCGGATCTCGGGCGGTGGGGTGTCGCGGGCGCCCTCGCGGTGGTGCTGCTGTTCGGCGTGGCGGTCACGTTCGCGCTGCTGTTCCGCGTCGGCAATCCAGCGACCCGCAAATGATGCCGGCAAGCGTCCGTACCGAGTTCCTGTGGCGCGGCCTGCGCATCACGATTTCGGCGCTGCTCGTGGTTTTCCTGGTCGCGCCGATGCTGATCGTGGTGGTGATCTCGTTCAGTTCGGCACAGTTCCTGATGTTTCCGCCGCCCAGCTTCTCGCTGCAGTGGTATCGCAAGCTGTTTGGCGATCCCGCCTGGATCGATTCGTTGACCGCCAGCATCGAGATCGTGGTGCCGACGGGCATTCTGGCGATGGTGCTGGGCACAGCCGCGGCGCTCGGGCTCGCGCGCAGCGAGATTCCCGGCAAGAAGATCATCACCGGTCTGCTGATGGCGCCGATCGTGGTTCCCGTCATCATCATCGCCGCAGCGATCTTTGGCGCTTTCCGAATCTGGAACCTGAACGGTTCGCTGCTCGGCTTCATTCTGGCGCATACCGTATTGACGGTGCCATACGTGGTGTCGACTGTGCTCGCCTCGCTGCAGATGGTCGACGAACGCTACGAGAATGCGGCGTTGACCCTGGGCGCCCCGCCATGGGCGGTTTTCCGCCGCATCGTGTTTCCGCTGATCCTGCCCGGCGTGCTGTCGGGCCTTTTGTTCGCCATGGTGATTTCGTTCGACGAGCTGGTTGTTTCGCTGTTCATCGGCTCGCCGACATTCCGGCCGGTCACGGTGCAGATGTGGTCGGATGTTCTCGGCGACGTCGACCCCACCATTGCGGCGGTCGGGACGCTGCTGTTCCTGTTCTCCCTGTTGGTTCTTCTGCTTGAGGCTTTGATGCGCCACGCCGGCATGAGTTCTCCGCTGATGGGTCAGTCATGAGCGACGCCATCCTCGAACTTCGCGATGTGAGAAAAATCTACGGCAGCGTGACCGCGGTCGACGGCGTCTCGGTTGCCCTGTCGTCGGGCGAATTCCTGAGCTTTCTCGGCCCCTCGGGCTCGGGCAAGACCACGACGCTGGCGATGATCGCCGGTCTTGTCGAGCCGACCGCCGGCGACATCCTGCTCAAGGGGCAGCCGCTCAACCCGCTGCCGCCGTATCGGCGCAATATCGGCGTCGTTTTCCAGAACTACGCGCTGTTTCCGCACATGACGGTGGCAAAGAATATTGCCTTCCCGCTCGAGATGCGCCGCGTTGCGGGCGCGGAGATCGAGCAGCGCGTGGCGCGCGTGTTGTCACTCGTGGGCCTTGCCGATTTCGGTGCGCGGCTTCCCAGTCAGCTGTCGGGCGGGCAGCAGCAGCGCGTCGCGCTTGCCCGCGCCATGGTGTTCGAGCCGCCGCTGCTGCTGATGGACGAGCCGCTTGGCGCGCTCGACAAGAAGCTGCGCGAGCAGATGCAGCTCGAAATCAAGCAGCTGCATCGCAATATGGGCATGTCGATCATTTATGTGACGCACGACCAGGAAGAAGCGCTCACCATGAGCGACCGGATCGCGGTCTTCAACAACGGCAGGATCGAGCAGATCGGAACGCCCGCCGATCTCTACGAGCATCCGCAGACGCGCTTCGTCGCGAATTTCATCGGCGAGACCAACCTGTTTGCCGGCATGGTGTCGGAGGTTGCCGAGGGCTACTGCAAGATCAACGGCAACGGCCTGGAGCTGCGCGCGAGGAACGGCGGCAGCATCAAGAAGGGGCAAAAGGCCTTTGTGGCCGTGCGTCCGGAGCGCACCATGCTGTGCGAGCCGGGCAGGGCCGTTGCGCCGGGCGAAAATCGGATGACCGGCGAGGTCAGCGAGACGGTCTATCTCGGCCGCTCGCGGAAATATGTGGTCCGCGCCGGCGGGGCCGACGTGACGGTGGTCCAGCAGATCGGCAGCCGGCTGGATACCGCGTTTTCGATCGGCGACCCGGTCGCGGTCCATTGGAAGATCGAGGACGCCACGGCCGTCTCCGATTCGGCGATCTGATCTTCAAGAACGGTCAATAAAATTGACTATAGCTAAAGCCAGTTATAAGATCATTCAAAATTCGCGCCACTGGGCATTCCGCGTTCCGGACAGGTCCTTGCGCTGCGGATAAGGAGTGAATGCGATGGCGACGCAACAGCCGCAGATGCATTTGGGCGTTCTTCTTCTGGCCGCGGGCAATGTCGTATCGGGCTGGCGGCTGCCGGAAGCGCAGGCTGGCGCGCAGAACTTCCCGCTCATCAGGCAGGTTGCCGAGAAGGCCGAGCGCGCCAAGCTCGATTTCATCTTCCTCGCCGACGGCCTGAATTCGTTCCCCGGCATGCACCCCTCGATGGTGCTGCGCTTTGAGCCGTTGACGCTGCTCGGCGCGCTCACATTGTGCACCAAGCAGATCGGCCTCGGGGTCACGGCATCGACCACCTACACCGAGCCTTACAATCTCGCCCGCATGCTGGCCTCGCTCGATCATCTCAGCGGCGGCCGCATCGCCTGGAACATCGTCACCGGCGCGTTTCCCGAAGCCGCCGCGAATTTCGGAACGGCCAAGCATCCGCCCCAGGAACAGCGTTACGCGATCGCCGAAGAGTTCGTCGAGGTCGTCAAAGGGCTGTGGGACAGTTGGGAAGAAGATTCCCTGGTGATGGACAAGGCGAGCGGCAAGTTCGTCGACGCCGCGAAGATGCACGAGCTCAATCACCACGGAAAATTCTACGACGTCAAAGGCCCGCTCAACATCACGCGGCCGCCGCAGGGCTATCCGGTCTTCATGCAGGCCGGCGCTTCCGACACCGGCGTCAATTTCGCGGCGAAATATGCCGAGATCGTCTTTGCCGTCCATCAGAACAAGGACACGGCGGCGGCCTTCGCCAGGCGGCTGCGCGACCTTGCGGTGTCATACGGACGCGATCCCTCGCACGTGAAAATTCTTCCCGGGCTCTGCACGATCGTGGGATCGACCGAAGCGGAGGCCAAGGCCAAGCTGGCGGAGCTCGGCGCCCTGACCGACCCGGCCTACGCGATGAAGGTTCTCTCCGAGCGCATGGGGCACGACCTCTCGTCCTATCCGCTCGACGGTCCGGTGCCTGAGCTGCCGCCGTCGACGATCATGCAAGGCCATGCCATTACGCTCGCGGAGACCGCGCGCCGCCGCAAGATGACGTTGCGCGAGCTGCGCGATTTCGTCGGCCTGAGCATGGGCCACAAGCTGATGGTCGGCACGCCGGAACAGATCGCCGATGAAATGGAGGACTGGTTCAAGTCGGGCACCGGCGACGGGTTCAATCTGTTGCCGCCGTGGTTCCCGGGCGGCTTCGACACGTTTGCCGATCACGTCGTGCCGGTGCTGCAGAAGCGCGGCCTGTTCCGCACGGAATACACCGGCCACACCATGCGCGAGATGCTCGGCATTCCACGCCCGCAGCATCCTGCCAGGCGCGGTCCGGCGAACGAGAAGCGCGTCGCGGCGGCATCGCCGGCCTGATCACGCCCGGCTTGCGGCCAGGCATCGGCTGGTGTGGCGTCGAGGCGGTCAAAACGAAGGACTGCAGTCCAGCGGACTGAGCAACCGTCACACGAGCCGGATATGACCACACCTTCCCACATGCACCTTGGCGTCTTTATCCTCGGCACCGGGCATCACGTCGCCGGCTGGAGGGTCGATGGCGCCGAAGCCGGGGCGGAAAACGTCTCGTTGATCGTGCGCATCGCGCAGACCGCCGAGCGCGCGAAGTTCGATCTCGTGTTTTTTGCCGACGCGCTCAACACCGGGCCGAAGGTGCATCCCTCGGTCATGGTCCGCCTCGAGCCGCTGACGCTGCTGGCGGCGCTGGCGATGAAAACGACGCATATCGGCCTCGCGGCCACGGCGTCCACCACCTACAGCGATCCGTACAATCTGGCCCGCGCTTTCGCCTCGATCGATCATCTCAGCGGCGGCCGGGCGGGGTGGAACGTCGTGACCGGCGCCTTCCCGGAGGCGGCGGCGAATTTCGGCCACGCCAGCCATCCGCCGCACGATCTGCGCTACGCCATCGCGACCGAGTTCGTGCAGGTCGCCAAGGGGCTTTGGGACAGCTGGGAAGACGGCGCCATCGTCATGAACAGGGCGACCGGGCAGTTTGCCGATATCGCGAAGATGCACGAGCTCAATCACAAGGGGCAGTTCTTCTCGGTCAAAGGGCCCTTGAACATCTCGCGGCCGCCTCAGGGCTACCCGGTCATCATCCAGGCCGGCGCGTCGGAAACCGGCAAGGATCTCGCCGCCTCGATCGCCGAGATCGTTTTCGCCGTTCAGCAGGACATTGAGGTTGCCAAGGCCGCGGCGCGAGATTTGCGTGCGCGGGCCGAAAAATTCGGCCGCAATCCGCAGCACATGAAGATCATGCCCGGCGTGTGCCCGATCATCGGCGACTCCGAGGCCGATGCGAAAGCCAAGCTGCGCAAGCTCGGCGAATTTTCCGATCCGGCGTCGGCGTTGAAGGTGCTCGCCGAGCGGCTTGGACAGGATCTGTCCTCCTATCCGCTCGACGGGCCGGTGCCGGAACTGCCGCCGTCGACCATCATGCAGGGGCATGCGGTCACGCTGACCGCTCTCGCCAGGAAGCACGCCATGACCTTGCGCGAACTGCGCGACTACGCGGCGAGCGCAATGGGGCACCGGCTGTTGCTCGGCACGCCGGAACAGGTCGCCGACGGCCTGGAAGAGTGGTTTGTCGCCGGCGCGGCCGACGGCTTCAATATCATGCCGCCGTGGTTTCCCGGTGCGTTCGACGACTTCGTCAACGAGGTCGTGCCGATCCTGCAGAAGCGCGGCCTGTTCCGCAGCGAATACAGCGGCCGCATGCTGCGCGACCATCTCGGCCTGCCGCGGCCGCCTCACCCCCAGGCCGGCATGGCAACCGACGCGATCGGCCGGGCGGTCGCCTCATAATTTCCCCGGACGGCACGTCCCAACTGAATGTCGAAAAAGTTGATCCTGGCAATTTCAAGCAGTCCGTCCTCGTCCTCGAGGACCGCCAAAGTGGCGGATTACGTCCTGCAAGGCTTGAACGGCGACTCGTTGATGACGCGCCACATCCAGCTTCGCGACATGGACCCTGAGGCCCTGATGCTGGCGAAGTCGGGGCACGTGAGTGTCTCCCGCACCGTGACGGCCATCGAGCAGGCCGATGGCCTGATCATCGCCACGCCGATCTTCAAGGCCTCCTACTCCGGGCTGCTCAAGGTCTTTCTCGACCTGTTGCCGCAATTTGCCCTGGCCGGAAAGGCGGTGCTGCCGATCGCAACTGGCGGCTCGCTCGGGCATCTGCTCGCGCTCGACTATGGCCTGCGGCCGGTGCTGCAATCGATGGGCGCGCGCCACATCGTGCAAAGCCTGTTCGTGCCGGAGAGCGAAATGCGCATCGTCGATGACAAGCTGCAGATCGGCGAGCAGACGGACGTGATGCTGCGCGAGGCCATCCATCACTTCAAATTGGCTGTCGAAGCGACGACCGAGGACAGGTTCCTCGGCCACCCGCGGCCGGTGCGCACCGGCTCCTAGCGCCCGGTCGGCTTTCCGGAGGCGATCAGCGCGCGCAGCCTGGCGGGCGTGATCGGCAGTTCGGTGACGGCGCCGGGGATGCCGATGGCGTCGTCGATGGCCGAAGCAATTGCGGCGCCGGCCGCGTTGGTGCCGCCTTCGCCGGCGCCCTTCAGGCCGAGCGGATTGAGCGGGCTCGGCGCGTCCTCGGTCACGAGAACATCGACCGCAGGCACCTCGCGGGCGGTCGGCATCAGGTAGTCGGCGAAGGTGACCGACAGCGGCTCGCCGCTCTCGTTGTAGCGGAACTCCTCCAGCAGCGCGCCGCCGACCCCTTGCGCGAGGCCGCCGACGATCTGGCCCTCGATCAGCATCGGGTTGACGGCGCGGCCGATATCATAGGCGACGATGTAGCGCTCGATGGCGACGCCGCCGGTATCCCGATCGACGCGCGTAACGGCAATGTGCACGCCGTAAGGGTAAACCATGTGGGTCGACTCGAAGGTGTCCTCCGCGGTCAATCCATCCGGCAGCGCCTTCACCAGTTCGCCGAGCGTCATCGAGGGACCGCTTGCGCCGCCGGTGCGGACGATGCTGCCGTCGACGATGTCCAGATCGGCGGCGCGCGCCTGCATCATTTCCGCGGCGCGGAGCAGCGCTTTTTCTCGCAGCCTGGTCGCCGCCAGCCGGGTCGCCTCGCCGCACATGACGGTGACGCGTGAGGCAAAGGCGCCCATGCCTTTGTCGATCCGGTCCGTTTGCCCGTGGACGACGCGCACCCGCGCGTAATCGACGCCGAGCACGTCCGCGCAGATTTGCGCGATCACCGTTTCGATGCCCTGTCCGACCGAGGCATTGCCGGTGATGACCTCGACGTCGCCGGACGCGGCGGCCGCGATGCGGACCTTGTCGAAGGGGCCGAGACCGCTCTTTTCCACGAAGATCGCAAGACCGGCGCCGACCGCCTCGCCCTTGCCGCGGCGGGCGCGCAGTTGCGCCTGCAACTCCTCCCACCTGGCCATCGCCAGCGCTTTGTCGAGAAGGCCGGCATAGTCGCCGGAATCGTAGACAATATGTGTGCCGAGCGTCTCGAGGTCGAGCGAGTAGGGCATGGCGCTCTTGCCGATCAGGTTGCGCCGGCGAATCTCGACCTTGTCGACGCCGATCAGCGCGGCGATCGTATCGAGTAGCCGCTCGCGCACGAAGGTGCTCTCGAAGCGGCCGGGCGCGCGATAGGTGCCGCACGGGGTCTTGTTGGTCAGCCGGATATGACCCCGGGCGCGATAGGCCGGCACGCGATAGGGACCGGGCAGCATCGCCGCGGCAAGGTCGGGCACCGTCGCGGCATGCGTGCGCATATAGGCGCCGTTGTCGTGGAAGAACTCGTTGTCGATGCCGCAAATGCGGCCCTGCTCGTCGATGGCGGCGCGGATCCTGTGCACCTGCTGGCGCGAGTGATTGGCGGCGATCAGATGCTCGCGCCTGTCTTCTATCCACTTGATCGGCTTATGGAATTTGAGCGCTGCCGCGCAGACCAGAAGGTCCTCGGGATAGAGTTCGCCGCGAACGCCGAAGCCGCCGCCGACATGACCCTCGAAGAGCTGAACCGCCTCGCTCTTGCGTCCGAGCATCGATGCGATGCGGTCGCGATTCCAGTGCGGCACCTTGGCGGCGCCGTGCATCTCGAGAACGTCGCGCGCTTCGTCGTAGCGTGCGATCGCGCCGCGCGTCTCGATGGGAACGCCGGAGTGGCGACCGACCGAAAGCTCGAGCGCGACAATGCGTTTCGCCGCGTTGAAGGCCTGCCCGATGTCGCCATAGCCTTTGGCAAGAATGGCGGGCTCGGTCGAATGGCCCTCGTCGAACATCGACGGTTCCTGCGTTGCGTCGATCACCGCCTGCTCGAACTCCGTCTCGATCTCGACCGCGTCTGCGGCGTCCTCGGCGACGTAAGGGTCCGACGCAAAGACCGCGGCGACCGGCTCGCCGACATAGCGGACGCGGTCGCGCGCCAGCACGTATTGCCGGTACGGCTCGAGCGCGGTCAGCCCGGTGAGCCGGAATCCGATCGGCGGAATGTGCGCGACATCGGCCGCGGTCCACACCGCGTGGACGCCCGGCATCTTGCGTGCAGCCTCGGCGTTGATGGAGACTAGCCGGCCGTGAGCGATCGGCGAGCGCACGACGCGCATGTGCAACTGACCGGGAAACGAAATGTCGGCGGCGAAGCGGCCATGGCCTGTCAGCAGCGGGCGATCTTCGAGCCGCCGAACCGACCGGCCGACAAATTTGCCGCCGGATGTCACGATTTGCGCATCTCCTTTGCGGCGGCGCGGACGGCCTTGATGATGTTCTGGTAGCCGGTGCAGCGGCAAAGATTCGACGACAGCACGTCGACGAGATCATCGTCGCTGATGTCGGGTTCGCGCTCGAGCACGCCGACCGCGAGCATCAGGAAGCCCGGCGTGCAGAAGCCGCATTGCAGGCCGTGGTGCTCCATGAAGGCGCGTTGCATCGGATGCAGCTCGTCGCCGTTCGCCAGCCCCTCGATGGTGCGGATCGGTTTGCCGGCGGCCTGCACCGCGAACATCAGGCAGGAGCGGATCGGCGCGCCGTCAACGATGACCGTGCAGGCGCCGCAGATGCCGTGTTCGCAGCCGATATGGGTGCCGGTCTGGCCGCAATCGTCGCGGATGGCGTCGGCCAGGGTCTTGCGCGGTTCGACGTTGATGGTGTGATCGCGGCCGCTGATGGTGAGGGTGACGCTGGTCTTTTCGTTCATTTCGCCTTCTCCGCCTTCCGGATCGCCGCGCGGATGCGCTGCGGCGTCGCCGGCATTTCGTCGATCGAGACGCCGAACGGCGACAGCGCGTCGTTGATCGCGTTGATCACCGCGGCCGGCGCGCCGATCCCGCCGCCTTCGCCGAGCCCCTTGGCCCTGGTGACCGAATTGGTCGAGGGCGTCTCGGTGTGATGCAGTTCGATGACCGGGATTTCATGCGCCGTCGGCGGCAGATAATCGGCCAGGGTGGTCGATAGCGGGTTGCCGGTGTCGTCGTAGATGATCTCCTCGAGCAGCGCATTGCCGATGCCCTGCGCGACGCCGCCATGCACCTGGCCGTCGGCAATCATCGGGTTGATGAGGACGCCGGCGTCTTCCGCGACGAGATAACGCTCGATGGTCGCCTTGCCGGTTTCGATGTCGACGGCAACGATCGCCGCGTGGCAGGCGTTCGAGAATGTGCCGGACGGATCGTAGGTGCCGCTCTCGGTGACGCCGGGCTCGATTTCGCCCTTGAATCGGTGCGTCTGCGTGTAGGCCTCGCGCGCGAGCTGCGCGATGCTCAGCGCGCGATCGGTGCCGGCCACTCGTGCCTCGCCGTTCTCGAGCACGATGTCGACCGGCGCTGCTTCCAGCATGGTGCTTGCGATCTTTATCAGCTTGGCGCGCACCTTCTGCGCCGCGATCAGGCTGGCGCCGCCGCAGATGACCAGCGAACGGCTCGCAAACGTGCCCCAGCCGTAGGGCGCGCGATCGGTATCGCCGTGGACGATCCTGATCCGGTCGGGTGCTACGCCGATCTCGTCGGCGATGATCTGGGCCAATGTCGTGCGCAGCCCCTGGCCGTGCGGCGATGAGCCGATCCGCGCCTCGACAAAGCCGGACGGATCGAGCGAAATGAAGACGGTTTCCCAGCCCGGCGTGATGGCCATGCCGCGCGCCGCAAAGGCGGGGCTGCCGTAACCGGTGCGCTCCGAGAAGGCGGCAAAGCCGATGCCGAGATAGCGGCCGCGCTTGCGCTCCGCCGCCTGCCGGGCGCGGAACGCAGGGACATCGACGGCCTCGACCGCCATATCGAGGGTCTGGCGGTAGCTGCCTTCGTCGAAAACCAGGCCCGTGACCGAGGTATAGGGAAACTTGTCGATCAGGTTGCGGCGCCGGATCGCGACCGGGTCGAGGCCGCAGGCCGCGGCGCCCTTGTCCATCAGCCGCTCCAGCGCAAAGGTGATGACCGGCCGCGCCACGCCGCGGTAAGGCGCCATCGGACAGGTGTTGGTGACGGCGCCGCGCGCCCGGCAGCTATAGGCGCGGAAATCGTATGGCCCCGGCATTTCCGCCATGGCCATGAGCGGCTCGACGCCGCACGTGGTCGGAAAGCAGGAATAGGCGCCGATATTGGCGACGACATCGGCATCGAGCGCGAGCAATTTGCCGTCGGCCGCGAATGCGCCTTTCAGCGTCAGGTGCTGGTCGCGGCTGTGAAAGCTGGCGATGAGGTTCTCGCGCCGGTCCTCGACCCACGCCACCGAGCTCTTCAGTTTTCGCGCCAGCCAGACCAGCAGCACATATTCGGGCGCAAGCGACATCTTCTGGCCGAAGCCGCCGCCGACGTCGGGGGCGACCACGCGAAGATCGCTTTCCGGCATTTCGAGCAGGTCGGCGATGGCCGTACGGGTCAGATGCGGCATCTGCGTGGTGCAGGTCAGCGTGACGCGGCCACTCGCGGGGTCATAGGCCGCATGGCCGGCGCGCGCTTCCATCGGCGTTGCGTTCTGCCGGCGCGAGCGCACGTCGACCTCGACGTATGTTGCAGCGCTCGACCAGACCTGCTCGAATCCCCCGGTCTTGATCCGTCCTTCGACGATGACGTTGCCGGGGACGTCCTTGTGGACGGCCGCCGCCTGCGGCGCCAGCGCATCGCGCGCGTCGACCAGCGGCGCGATCTCATCGAACGTCACCTCGATCTGCTCGGCGAGGTCCTCGGCCTCGGCGGCCGTGGCCGCGACCGCCGCGGCAATGACTTCGCCGACGAAATGCACCGCGCCGCCGGCGAGGACCGGCTGGCCGAGCGGCTTGTAGTTGAACTTGTGCAGCATCGGCATGATCGGCTTGACGCCGCCGAGGTCGGCTGCGGTAAACACCTGCGCCCCCGCGGGGGACGAGATGCTCCCGATGACGCCGGCCGCGATCGGGCTACGGCAGAAGCGCACATGGTGGACGGTGGGCAGGTCTGCGGTAAAGCGGCCCTGACCGGTTACCAGCGCCGGATCTTCGAGCCTGCGGATCGAGCGGCCGACCCACTTGGTGCCGGAACCTTTGGTTTCGCTCCGCCTGGCATGCGCCGTCATCGCACGCTTGCCTCCAGCGCGCGGCGCACGACGGCGCGAACCAGATCGCGCCGATAGTCGGCGCTGGTCTGCGGGTCCTCGAGCGGGTCGATGGCTCGGGCGGCGGCCTCGGCGGCGGCCCGGAAAGCCTTGTCGCCCGGCGCCTCGCCGGCGAGCGCCTGTTCCGCTTCGGCGATGCGGCGTGGATGCGTTTCGGCGCCGCCGACACCGACGCGCGGCTCGACGATCTTGCCGTTCTTCAGTTGGTAGGTCACCAGCGCCGCGCTCATTGCGAAATCGCCGGCGCGGCGGCTGAATTCGTTGAAACCGAAGCAGGTGCCGTCGGGCAGCAGCGGCAAGCGGACTTCGGCGAGCAGTTCGTTGTCGGCGAGCACCGTCGACATGATGCCGGCGAAGAATTCCGCTGCCGGGATCACGCGCTCGCCGTCGGCGCTCTTGGCGACCATCTCGGCGTCGAGCGTGGCCGCGGTCAGGCACCATTCCGACGCCGGGTCGGCATGGGCAAGGCTGCCGCACATGGTGCCGCGCATGCGGATCGGATAGTGCGCGATATTGCGCACGACGGTCGCCAGCAGCGGACCGAGCGGTCCCGGCGCCGCCGGCTTGTGGAACGCGGCATGGCGCACGCACGCGCCGACAACAAGCTTGCCGTTTTCAACCGCAAGCCGATCCAGTCCGGCGACTTCGTTGATGTCGACGAGATGGGCCGGGCGCGCCATGCGGAACGCCATGATAGGCACCAGGCTTTGCCCGCCGGCAAGGATGCGCCCGTCCTGTGGCGCGACGTCGCGCAGGATCTTCAGCGCCTCATCGAGCGTCTTTGGCACATGGCGGACAAAACGCGCGGCCTTCATACGGAGATAAACCTACGCCTGGGTCGATCGCAGCCAACCGCGCGGCCGCAGTACTCATTCACGCGAAAGATTGAGCCAGAGCGTGCGAACCCGGGCTTCACTGTAGTTCCAGATTCGATGCGGTCTGCGCGAGCTGTAGGAGATGAGGTCGCCGGCGTCGAGAACGTAGGACGTTCCCTCGACCGTGACCGTGAGCTGGCCTTCGAGGATGTAGCCATATTCGAAGCCATCATGGGTGACGGGCTGGTCGGCATTGCCGGTATTGGGCGCGTACTCGTTTACGGCGACGGAGAGGCCGCGCGATCTGTCCTCGCGGAGGACGCGGCGGATGACGTGCTGGGCCGTCTCGATCGCCTTCGGCTCCGAGGAGCGCACGACCAGCTTTTCCTCGGGCGTGGGGTCGCCGGCGACCAGGTCCGACATCGTCACCCCGAACGCACTGGCGATGACGACGAGGGAACCGATCGAGGGTGACGCCCGGCCGCGTTCGACCAGACTGAGCATCGAGGGGCTCAGGCCACTCGCGTCCGAGAGCGTCTGCAGCGTCATGCCGCGCGCGAGGCGGATTTCCTTGATGCGCAGGCCGATCGCGGTCAGTGCCGTGGCCGCGGCATCGGCGAAATTCTCGACTTCCGAGATTAGCGGGGTGTTAGCTGCCGATTCCATGGGTGTCGCATTCTGTCCAAAGACCCAGGCCCGAGGGCAAGGGGGTTCTAACGCAAGTCTTGCATAAGCCCTCAATTTTGATAACAATCAACCTCTATTTAATATCATCGAATACAAGGCTGCAAGGAGTTCCTGTGAAGATCGTCGATCTCTCGCACCTGATGAACGTCCACACGCCCGGATGGGTCGGCTATGCGGG
>Ga0335083_10001049_pt1 | contig 38784 bp, 34 predicted proteins | sample Lox_Sample_42_FD_206716 | JGI IMG/M metagenome (GOLD analysis project Ga0335083, IMG submission 206716) | Soil microbial communities from Loxahatchee National Wildlife Refuge, Florida, United States - Lox_Sample_4.2 | ecosystem: Environmental > Terrestrial > Soil > Wetlands | place: USA...
CCTCCTTGCGGCGACGCTCTTCCTCCTCCTTGCGCTTGCGCTCTTCCTCTTCCTTGCGCCGGCGTTCCTCCTCCTCCTTGCGCTTACGCTCTTCCTCCTCGCGCCGCTTGCGTTCCTCTTCCTCGCGACCGCGGCGCTCCTCTTCCTCCTTGCGCCGACGCTCCTCCTCTTCCCGCCGCTTGCGCTCCTCTTCCTCGCGGCGGCGACGCTCCTCTTCCTCCTTGCGGCGACGCTCCTCCTCATAGCGTTTACGTTCTTCTTCTTCCCTGCCGCGACGCTCTTCGTCCTCGCGGCGCTTGCGCTCGTCCTCTTGCATGCGGCGGCGTTCAGCTTCCACGCGAACCAGCGCTTCGGCTTGAATCTTCGCCCGGCGGTCCGACTCTTCACGTGCCCTGCGCTCGACGTCCTCCTTCGCCCGCTTCTCTGCCTCCAGCTTCTCCCGAGCGCGCACCTCCGCCTCTTCTTTGGCCCGCTTTTCCGCCTCCATGCGGGCGCGCACGTCCGCTTCCAGCTTCTGCCGCAGCGCCTCTTCTTCCTTGGCGCGGCGTTCGGCCTCGGCGCGGACGCGACGGGCCGCCTCCTCCTCGCGGGCGCGGCGCTCGTTATCTTCCTGGGAACGGCGCAAAGCATCCTCGCGCACCTTGGCAGCCGCGGCTTCGGAGGCCTTGCGCTCGGCCTCTTCGCGCTGGCGCTGCTCCGTGGCCGCACTCTGGTAGATGCTAGGCTTGGTTGGTTTGGCGGGGCCGAGGATCTGCGTGAAGTCGAGATCGTCGACGTAGGCGGCGCTGGGCGCTACCGGGGGAATCGTTACGCTTGCGTAATCGCCCCCGGCCGTCGGGTTCGTGAACTCCTTGATGAAGCCGCCGTCGGACAACAGCGCTAGGACCTTGCGCAGCTCGACTTCGCTGATCCGGCTCTTTTCGACCAGATCGTCGAGACTGGCTTTGCCGTCCACCAGGTTCAGCACCCGGAATTGATCTCGGGATAAACGGTTAGACTTGTTCTTGATCTCCAGAAGCCCCTTGCCGGTCTTGGAGAATACCGTCGCCTTGTTCATCGCCCTAGATCGCTCTCGCGGAGTCATACCGCCCGACCGGCGGCAGTGGCCTTAAGGGGCGGCGCCCGGCCTCGGCAGCCTGCCCCGACTTCGGCCACCCAAAGAAGCACCGGGCGTGCCAAGGCGACGCAGAAAGGGAGCCGATTCCGAACCCGGCGGCCAACACCGTCTAAATAGCGCCGGGAGGGTACGTCCGAGGAGCGGGAAAGCTCAGGGAAAGGGCAGACGCCGGGGGGAAGCTTCTGCCTGGATCGGGTGACACGGGGCGACTCGCCCGGGAGCTAAGTGTCTCGGGCAGGACGGGTTTCAGAGGCGATCCGAGAGGCCCCCAACGCAGTCACACGTCGCAACGCGGGACCTGACGTGTGCAGGTCAGGAGAGAGCCTTGATCACGTCCTCGACGACTTTTTTCGCGTCTCCGAACACCATCATGGTCTTGTCGAGGTAGAACAGCTCATTGTCCAGGCCGGCGTAGCCGGCCGCCATGGATCGCTTGTTCACCAGCACGGTTCGGGCCTTATAGGCCTCCAGGATCGGCATGCCGAAGATCGGGCTCCCAGGAGTCTTGGCCGCCGGGTTGACGACGTCGTTCGCACCCAGGATCAGGGCCACGTCCGTGGTACCGAACTCGCTGTTGATGTCGTCCATCTCGAACACCTGGTCGTACGGCACCTCGGCCTCGGCCAACAGGACGTTCATGTGACCCGGCATACGCCCGGCGACCGGATGGATCGCGTAGCGCACCTGCACACCCTTGTCGATGAGCTTCTGGGCCATCTCCTTGACCGCGTGCTGGGCGCGGGCCACCGCCAGCCCATAGCCTGGCACGATGATCACCGACTCGGCGTTCGACAACAAGAACGCCGCATCGTCCGCGCTGCCGCTGCGTACGCTCTTTTGCGCGGCTCCGGCCGCCGCAGTGCCTTCGGCCGCACCGAACCCGCCCAGAATGACGCTGAAGAAGGACCGGTTCATGGCCTTGCACATGATGTAGGACAGGATCGCCCCCGAGGAACCCACCAGGCTGCCGGCGATGATCAGCATGCGGTTGTCGAGCGAGAAGCCGATGCCCGCGGCAGCCCAACCCGAATAGCTGTTGAGCATCGAGATGACGACCGGCATGTCGGCGCCGCCGATGGGGATGATGATCAGCACCCCGAGCACGAACGCGATGGCGGTCATGATCAGAAACGGCGGCCATTGCCCTTCCCCACCCGAGAAGAAGAACCCGAGCCCGAACCCGACCATGACGATGGCAAGAAGCAGGTTGAGCCAGTGCTGCCCCTTGAACACGACCGGTGCGCTGGAGAACAGCCGAAAGTGCTTGCCCAGTCCCGCCAGCTTGCCGAAAGCGATCACCGAGCCGGAGAACGTGATGGCGCCGACGAAAGTGCCGATGAACAGCTCCAGCCGATTGCCCCTGGGCAGTGGGGCAGGAAGCTGAAACGCCGCCGGGCTGTGAACCACCGAGACCGCAATCAGCACCGCAGCCATCCCGACCAGCGAATGCATAGCCGCCACCAGTTCGGGCATCTGCGTCATCTGCACGCGCCTGGCCACCGTCGCGCCCACGGCACCGCCGACCGCTATGGCGGCGAGGATCAGCAGCCAGTTCCGGGTGACGAGCAGCGTGGTCACCACTGCGATGACCATCCCCGCGACCCCAAACAGGTTTCCGCGCCGGGCGAACAAGGGGGAGGACAGACCCTTGAGCGCCAAGATGAACAGCACCGACGCAACCAGATAAGCGAGAGCGACCTGGCTTACCGACATCTATTCTTCCTCACCGGCGAGATCGGCGTTGGGGGATGGCAAGCGACCATGCTGCGAGCAGCGCGACCTGCTTCTGCCGGGTCACTGGTGCCCCTTGCCTGCCTTGGGTGCTTTCTTCTTGAACATCTCCAACATGCGCTGGGTCACGAGGAACCCGCCGAACACGTTCACCGCGGCCAATCCTACGGCCAGTGCGCCCAAGCCCGACCCGAAATCGAGCTTCTCGGCGCCGGCGGCGAGGATGGCCCCGACGATGATCACCGAAGAGATCGCATTCGTTACCGACATGAGTGGAGTATGCAGCGCGGGCGTAACGTTCCAGATCACGTGATAGCCGACAAACACCGCCAGCACGAACACGGTGAGATTGACAACGGTGGGGTCGATCGCTTCGTGCATGATGCTCCTCGCTAACTCGACAATGAACTTCTGGTGCGCGCCCGATGAAAACAGTCGCCCAAGACCACGGATCCCGCGCTGCCGCGCGCTCAGGATCGCTTGACCACTTCCCCGCCGATGCAAACCAGGCTGCCGGCGATGACTTCGTCCTCACGGTTCAGGTTGAGCTGCCCGGTCTTGGCGTCGACCAGCAGGTGGAAGAAATGAAGCAGGTTGCGCGCGTACAGGGCGCTCGCGTCCGCGGCCACCATCGCCGGCAGGTTCGTGAGCCCGATGATCTTGACATCATGCTTCACGACGATCCTGCCGCGCTCGCTCAAGGGGCAGTTGCCGCCCTGCTCCACCGCCAAGTCGACGATCACCGCGCCCGGCTTCATCGCCTTTACCGTCTCCTCCTTGAGCAACACGGGCGCAGGCCGCCCCGGAATCAGCGCAGTGGTGATGATGATGTCGGCCTGCTTGGCGCGCTCATGGACCAGCTCCGCCTGGCGCCGCATCCAGTCGGCGGGCATCGGACGGGCGTAGCCGCCCACCCCCTGCGCGATCTCGCGTTCTTCGTCGGTGAGGAAGGCGACGTCGAGGAACTTGGCGCCGAGCGATTCGATCTGTTCCTTCACCGCCGGGCGAACGTCGGAAGCCTCTACCACCGCGCCCAGGCGCTTGGCGGTCGCAATCGCCTGCAGACCGGCCACCCCCGCGCCCAACACGATTACGCGCGCGGCCTTTACCGTGCCGGCGGCCGTCATGAGCATCGGCATGAAGCGCTGGTATTCGTTCGCAGCCAGTAAGACGGCCTTGTAGCCGGCGATGTTGGCCTGCGAGGAAAGCACATCCATTGCCTGGGCCCGGGTGATGCGCGGCAGCCACTCCATGGCGAAGCCCGTCAGACCCTGCTTGGCGTAGCTGGCGATGCCGGCGGAATCATACGGGTTGAGCAGACCGATGACGATGGTGCCGCTTCGCATCTGCGCCACCTCTAGGGGCTGCGGCGCGCCCACCTTGAGCACGATCTCGGCCTGCTGGAACACTTCCGCTGCGCTCGGCACGACGGTCGCACCGGCGGCGGCATATTCCGAATCCGGTGCGGAAGCGGCTACGCCCGCGTCGGCCTGGATCAGCACCTGGTGATGCCCGCCTGCGAGAACCTTCTTCACGGTTTCGGGCGTAGCCGCGACTCGCGACTCGCCCGGATTGATCTCGGCCGGTATGCCGATCCGCACCTTGACGTTCTCCTTGATCGCCGCCCGTTCCTGATCTCCCCGACGCGGCGGCCTCACCTGGGGATTTCAGCGTGAGTTGAAGCGCAGCCGCGGATTATAGGGAAGTCGCAGCGGTCAAGCCAATGCCGAGGCTATAATTGCGCAACTCTCCGCCTTTCCCTCCATGCCGCCGATCCAGCGCCTGTCCGATCTCCTCATCAATCAAATTGCCGCCGGCGAAGTGGTGGACCGCCCGGCCGCGGCGCTCAAGGAGCTGTTGGAGAACAGCCTCGATGCGGGTGCCACCTCGGTTCACGTCGAGCTCGCAGGCGGCGGAACGCAACGGCTCAGAGTGGTCGACGATGGCGCCGGCATCGCCAAGGAAGAGCTTCCGCTGGCTCTCGCGCGCCATGCGACCAGCAAGATCGCGACGCTGGAGGATCTCGAACGCGTCGCGAGTCTCGGGTTCAGGGGCGAGGCCCTGGCCAGCATCGCTGCGGTGTCGCATCTGTCGCTGGTGAGCCGCCGGCACGCGGAGCGTCACGCCTGGCGGATCGAATCCAGTGGCGGCCGGCTCGCGCCGGTCGAGCCTGCAACTGGAGCCGAGGGCACTAGCGTGGAGCTGCGCGAACTCTATTTCAACACGCCCGCCCGACGCAAGTTCCTGCGCACCGAGGCCACCGAGCTGGGCCACTGCGAGGAGGTGTTCAAGCGCATCGCCATGTCCCGGCCGGAAGTGGCGATGAGCCTGCAACACAACGGCCGCGCGCAGTTGCGAGTTCCCCCGCAGTCGTTCACCGACCGGGCCCATGCGCTGCTCGGCGCGGAGTTCGCATCCGCCTGCATCAGCCTCGACGAGCGCTCCGCAGGTCTCCGCTTGCATGGGCTGCTCGCCTCGCCGACGTTCAACCGCAGCGCCCGCGACTATCAGTACTTCTTCGTCAACGGCCGGTTCGTGCGCGACCGCCTCGTCGCACACGCAGTGCGCGAGGCGTACCACGACGTGCTGCATGAACAGCGCTTTCCCGCCTTCGTGTTGTTCTTCGAGCTCGATCCAGCCAAGGTCGATGTCAACGTCCATCCGACCAAGACCGAAGTGCGCTTCCGGGATCCGCGCGCGGTACATCAGTTCCTGTTCCATGCGATGTCGAAGGCCTTGGCGCCGGCCGCGGTTTCCGCGTCGCCGTCCGCGTCCGAGCTGCCAGCGCTGCGGCTAGGCTCAGCACCGCCAATATGGCAGCCGGGGCTGTCCAGTGCCGGCGCGACCCACCCAACGGCCGTCGGCTTCATGCCGCGGCGTGAGCACATCCCGCTCGCGTCACGCCAGCCGACCGGGCTCTACGACGTGCTATTCCCCAGTCATCAAGGGTCCGCCGTGCCCGAGACGAGCGAGACGCCGCCGCTCGGGTACGCGCTTGCACAGCTCGCGGGCGTGTATGTGCTGGCGCAAAACGCGCAGGGCCTGGTGATCGTCGACATGCACGCAGCCCACGAGCGCATCCTGTACGAAAAGCTGAAACGCGCGCTGGACCACGACGCCGTGCCCACGCAGAGCCTGCTCATCCCGGCAACGCTGCGCGCGAGCCGCCTCGAAACTGGGCTGGTCGAGGAACACGCCGACGCGTTGCGCCGGCTGGGATTCGAGCTGGCGGTGGTGGGGCCCGACACTCTCGCAGTACGCTCGATGCCCGCCCCGCTGGGAGACGCCGATCCGGCCCAGCTGGCACGCGATGTCCTGCTGGAAATCGAAGAGTACGGGGCCGGCAACGCCCTGCACCAGCGGCGCGATCAGATCCTCGCCACCATGGCCTGCCACGCGGCTGTGCGCGCCAACCGCTCGCTCACGATTCCGGAGATGAACGCTCTGCTGCGCGATATGGAGGCGACGGAGCGCTCGGGCCAATGCAACCACGGCCGCCCGACCTGGACGCAAGTGACGATCGCGGAGCTCGACCGGCTGTTTCAACGCGGCGAATAGGCTCACCGCAGTCAACGCAGCCCGTGCCGGCCGACCACGCGACCGCGCCGCATCTAGACGTGGGCTGGCCCGCGCCATGCCGATGCCATCCTCCGGCTTGAGCCCCGGACCAGCTCTGGAGTGGCCGGGTGTAATCCTGCTGATGGGCCCGACGGCCTCCGGCAAGACCGCGCTCGCGGTCGAGCTCGCACGCCGCTTCCCGGTGGAGCTGGTGAGCGTGGACTCGGTCCAGGTCTATCGCGGAATGAACATCGGTACGGCGAAGCCGGACCAGGCAACGCTCCTGGCCGCCCCGCATCATCTCATCGACATCCTCGATCCCGACCAACGGTACTCGGCCGCACAGTTCTGCGCCGACGCGATCACAGCCGTCGCCGACATCCGCGGGCGCGGTCATGTGCCACTGCTGGTGGGCGGAACGATGCTCTACTTCAAGGCGCTCATCGAAGGCTTGAGCCCGCTGCCGGCCGCCGACCCGGACATCCGATCGCTGATCGACTCGATGGCCGAAGCCTCCGGCTGGCCCGCACTGCACGCCGAGTTGGCGCGCGTCGACCCCCAGACGGCCGCGCGACTTCAACCCAACGACGCGCAGCGCATCCAGCGGGCGCTCGAGGTCTACTACGTGAGCGGCCAGCCCATGTCCGCGCTCACGACCCGGGTAGGACGAACCGCGCCCGACTATCGCACGATTGCGCTGGCATTGGAGCCAAGCGACAGGCATGCGCTGCACGAACGCATCGAGCGGCGCGTCGAGAAGATGCTGGAGCTGGGCCTAATCGGCGAGTTGCGCGACCTGCGCGAGCGCTTCGAACTGCATCCGTCGCTGCCTTCGATGCGCGCAGTCGGATATCGCCAGACCTGGCAATACATCGACGGCCAGTTTGGCCTGGCGCAGTTGCGCTTGAAGGCTGCTGCAGCCACGCGTCAGCTCGCCAAGCGCCAGCTCACGTGGCTGCGTGGCTGGAGCAACGCCGCTCGGTTCGACTGCCTCGCCGATGATGTCGTCGAACAGGTCGCGACCTATGTGGCGGCGGGCCTCGGCTGAGCGGCTGGCGCTCAGCGCCGACTGCAGTCGTCACCGGCGGCGTGCACCTCTGTGGCCGTGTCCGCAACGGTCGCGAGTGCGCGAGCCCTCAGTTCATGCCCGCGAGCGCATCGGCGCCGGCCTTCGCCACCTGTCCATCTTGCTGCGCGGTGGCCCCACTTACCCCGATCGCGCCGATCATCTGGGTTCCCACGGCGAGCGGAATCCCGCCTTCCAGCGGGAGCGCGCCATGCAGACCGATGAGCGCGTTGCGGCCGCCGGCGATGGCGTCCTCGAATACCTTCGTGGGCCGCTTGAACGCGATCGCCGTCTGGGCTTTCTTGATGGCGACGTCTACGCTTCCCGTCTGCGTACCGTCCATGCGCTGCAGGTAAATCAGATGACCGCCGTCATCGACGACGGCGATCACTACGTTCCATTTGTTTTTAGTCGCCTCGGTCTCGGCGGCTGCGGCGAGCTTCTTCGCGGCCTCGAGCGTGAGCGCTTTTTTCTCGGCGAGCTGCGCCCACGCGGGCAACGAGCAGGCGGCGAGCACACCCACCAGCGAAGCGATCGCGACAGTCTTCAGCTTAAGCATGACTCCTCCTCGGTTCAGGTTGGATGCAGCGTAGCGGCGGTGTGGCGAGCGGGAGCGGCTCCGGCGCTCCGCGCGTCGAGACGATACTCCCGCGAGCTCAACTGCGCAAATTAGTCGGCGACGCCGCGCGGTGAAGGCGCGCCCTTCCGGGCGGCCAGCTACGAGCGGGTGCGCTCGACGCGCGCCGAAGCGCCGCCCCGAGCGAACGTCAAGCCGACTTCATCGCCGGCCTGCAGCTGCCGCGCATCGCGCACGATGCGCCCGTCTGCGGCCATGACGATCGAGTAGCCGCGCTGGAGCACAAGGCGCGGGTTGAGCGCGTTCAGATGGGCGCTCAAGCGCTCCGCAGCGGAGGCGCGTAGCTCCACGCTGCGGATGCCTGCACCAGTCAGCCGCTGAGCGAGGCCCCGCAGTCGCGTCTCGCCCGCTCCGATGTCGGGAGCGCGTGCGATGACCCGGTGCCGGAGCGCAGCTAGACGCAGCCTGGACTCCTGCACGGCTTGCGCGGCCACGCGCGCCAGCCGCGCAGCGAGGTGCTCGATGTGCTGCCTCTGCCGACCAATGCGTTCTCCCGGGTGGACCAGCCGGCGCGCGAGGTAGTCGACCTGCTGCATGCGGCGTTCCAACAGGCGCGCGACAGCGCGAACCTCCCGCGCGCGCAAGGTGCGAACCCGCGCCCGCAGCTCCTGGGCATTCGGACTCGCGAGTTCCGCCGCCCCGGTCGGAGTGGGCGCTCGCGCATCCGCTACGAAATCGGCGATGGTGAAGTCGGTCTCGTGTCCCACGCCGCACACCACCGGGAGGTTACACCGCCAGATCGCACGCGCGACCGCCTCTTCGTTGAACGCCCACAGGTCCTCGATGCTGCCGCCGCCGCGGCACAGGATCAGGACATCGCACTCGCCGCGCGCCGACGCGGTGTCGATCGCGGCGGCGATCTTCGAACCGGCACCCTCCCCCTGCACCGGCGTTGGATAGACGATCACCGGAATGGATGGCATGCGTCGGCGCAGGGTGGTCAGCACATCACGCAACGCGGCGGCCGCTGGCGATGTGATCACGCCGACGCGGCGGGGAAATGCGGGGATCGGCTTCTTGCGCGCCGCGTCGAACAAGCCTTCGCGCTCCAGGCGCGCTTTGAGCCGCGCGAACGCCTCGTACAGGGCGCCGAGTCCGGCGCGCCGCATGAATTCGACGTTGAGCTGAAATTCGCCGCGGGCTTCGTATAGTGTGGGGCTGGCGTGCACTTCCACCTGCATGCCGCCCGCAGCCGTCCAGTCCAAAGCCTGTGTTCGATGGCGGAACATCACGCAACGTACCTGCGCCCGCTCGTCCTTGAGCGAGAAGTAACAATGCCCCGAGGCGGCACGCGTGAAGTTCGAGATCTCGCCCGCAACCCAGAGCAGAGGAATGCCGCGCTCGATGAGTTGTCGTGCCAACAGGTTGAGCTCGCTCACGCTGATCGGCGCGCTCACGGATGCGCCTTCCCCCGATGAGTCCGCCGGCTCGAACTCAAAGCCGTCTTGCATGCGCGGGCTCGATGCCATCACATCCGCGTCGTTCGGCAACGACGGGCGGCCGGCGTGGTAGGCATCGCGCCCCGCAAAACGCGCACAGACCCCGCCCGGAAACCCGCGCCTGATCTGGCTCCGCGGGCATGCCTCGGCTTCATCCACAACTGGCGCGGCATTTCGAGGCGCATCCTCTGAACCCCCCGCCGTTCCGGGCTGCGAGGAAATAAGGGCTTGACTCTAAAACAAAAACTCCTTGCATAAATTTTGGGCGCCGGACTAAAAATTATTGCAGCCATGCGACTTAAGCTCACTTTTTACAGTCTGTGCACAGTTTTATCCACAGACATTGTGGAAAACTGGCCGGCTCGGCGGCAAGTGCGCCGCAAGTCTTCCGAATCCGATTTGCGTGATGCGATGAGTTGCTGAAACTGGGCCGCCAGTTTAAAGTCGCGCTTTTTTCCGCTCCGAGGAGGGCGAACTCCAAAGTGTTGCACATCATCGAGGCTGCGGGCTGGCCGATCTGGCCTCTCATCATCGCGTCGATTATCGCACTGGGCATCATCGTCGAGCGTGCCTGGTCGTTGCAGCGCGGTCGCATCGTGCCTCGCGAGCTGCTTTCCGACGTCGCGCAGGAGGTGAAACAGCACGGCGTGAGCCAAGACCTGCTCAACCGCCTCGCGCAGGGCGCGCTGCTCGGACGCGTCTTCGCGGTCGGACTGAGAAACATCCGCAGCTCACGCGAGGTGATGAAGGAGTCCCTCGAGGAAGCTGGACGGGTGGCTGTACACGACCTGGAGCGCTTCCTGACCACGCTCGGCACCATCGCTTCGCTCGCGCCGATCATGGGACTGCTGGGGACCGTAGTCGGCATGATCGAGATCTTCGGCTCGCAAGGCGGCCCCGGCATGAGCAGCAGCCCGCAGCAGCTCGCACATGGGATCTCGGTAGCGTTGTACAACACGGCTTTCGGCTTGATCGTGGCCATTCCCAGCATGATCTTCTTCCGGCATTACCGCGCGAAGGTCGATGGACTGGTGGTGGAGATGGAGACGCAGGCGATCAAGCTGATCGAGATCGTCCACGGCGAGAGAGCCCAGTAGACATGGACTTTCGCCGCAGCTCGGAGCGCAACGAGCCGGAGATGAACCTCGTGCCGATGATCGACGTGTTGCTGGTCATCGTCATCTTCCTGGTGGTCACCACGACCTACTCGCGCTTCTCGGAGCTCCAGATCAATCTGCCGACCGCGCAAGCCAACCAATCGCAGGAACGGCCCAACCAGATCAGCGTGGCGGTAACCGCCAACGGGCAGTACGTGATCAACCGCGTGCCCCTCGGTGTGGCAGACCCCAACACCATCAGCGTCGAACTGAAGCGGGCCGCGCGCGGGAGCCCGGATCCGATGATCATCATCAACGCCGACGCCAACTCCACCCACCAGTCGGTCGTCAACGTCATGGAAGCGGCGCGCTTGGCCGGCTATTCGCGCATCACCTTCACCACGCAGCAGCCGGCGCGCTGAGCCCTACGCCGGGCTGCTTCTGAAGGCGTCGCCGCGCCGAGCGCCGTAGACGCCCTACTCGGTGCCCGGCGCAAACCTGATGATTGCGTTACCCCTGAACCTCGAGGAGCTCGCCCGAAGCATCCCCGCTCGGTACCTGGAGCGAGGGGAGAGATACGTCGAGCAGGGCCACGTGCACGATTTCCGCCGCGCGGAGTCGAACCGCCTGCAGGCCAACGTTCAGGGCTCGCGTCCGCAGCCCTACGTGGTCGACGTGCGTCTGGTGCCGGGAAAGGTGGGCACTCAAGTGTACGGCTTGTGCAGCTGCCCGATGCACATCAACTGCAAGCACGTCGCCGCGGTGCTCCTGCATGCGTTGCGCAATGGAAGCGTGACTGAATTCGCGCCCACCGTGCCGCTGGTCCACGCGGGCGCGCCGGGCGCACCCAGGGCCGCGGTCGCTGCCGAGAAGCGGCTGCCCTTCGAACTCAAGCTGTGGCTGGACCGCACACAACGCGCGACTGACGCTGACCTGGCGCGCGAGCAGTATGCCCCCAATGTTGCCCAACGCCTGCTGTACACGTTGCGCCTGCAGAGCCCGCCCCGCGCGCCGCAGGTGCAGCTCGTGCTTGCCAGGCGCCGCAAGACAGGCGGCTACAGTGCAGCATCGCCTTGGGGTAACGCGCGGGCGGCCCTGCAGCGCCCGCCGAGCTTTGTTCTGAGCGAGGATCAGCGCATCCTGCGTTGGCTCCTGGTCGAGGCGCCTGGGCCGTACCCAGACAGCTTTCTCCTGGCAGGCGAATCGGGCCCGCACATCCTCCGCGCGATGCTCGCCACGGGCCGATGCCACGTGGCCGAGCACGAAAACCCGCTGCGCGAAGGCCAGCCTCGCACCGGGCGCCTGCACTGGCAGCTCCTCGGCGACGGCCAACAGCAGATCGCTTGCGACACCGACCCACCCAGCCACGGGCTGTTGCCGATGGCCCCACCCTGGTATGTCGACGTGGAGCGGATGGAATGCGGGCCGGTGGAGACAGGGCTCGAGCCCGCGCTGGCCGAGGCAGTCGCAGCTGCGCCTGCCGTGGCTCCCGAACACGCGGCCGAGGTACGTGATGCGCTGACGACGGGATTCGCGGGCACAAAGCTGCCGCTGCCGGCACTGCTGCGTGAGACGCTCGTGCAGGGTACCGCGCCGGCCCCCTGCCTGCGCCTGGTGTCGCTGCAAGCGTTTGGGCGTGCGTACCGGCCGCTCGGCCACTTCCTGGATCTCGCCGTGCTGAGCTTCGACTACTCGGGGGTGCGGGTGCCCCAGCATGGGCCGCGCACGATCCGAGTCTTTCACGACGGCAGTCTGCTTCGCATCGAGCGCGATATCCGAGCTGAGCAGCGATTCCGCGACGCCCTGAGTTCATTCGGACTCGTGGAGCTGAGCGAAGTCGCCGACGACTATCCGTATGAGCACGACCGCGATTACACGCTGCGCGATCCCAGTGCGTGGCCCGAGTTCATGCTGCGTGCATTACCGCGCTTGCGGGACCAAGGCTGGCTTGTGGAGCTGGACGAGAGCTTCCGGTTCAAGCCGGCGCACGATGCCAGATGGTTCGCCGAAGTGCACGAGTCCGGCCGTGACTGGTTCGACCTGAGCTTGGGTGTCGATGTGCACGGCCAGCGCATCGATATGCTGCCGGTGCTGGTCGCCGTCCTGCGTACGCGTCCGGATCTCTTCGACCAGCAACACCGGGCTGCTACGGCCGACAGCGGGCCGCTCTATGTTCGTCTTCGGGACAACGGACTCCTCCCACTGCCCATGGAGCGTCTGCGGCCGATGCTATCCATCCTCCACGAGCTGCTCGATGCGCAGGTTGCCCACAAAGTCCATCTCCCGCGTTTGGACGCGCTGCGCCTGGCCGACTTGGAGCGCGAGACGAACCTGGAATGGAAAGGCGGCGCGGAGCTGCGGGCGTTTGGCAGACGCCTCGCCGAGTTCACCGGCATTCAGGCGGTGGCTCCGCCGCACGGGCTGCGGGCCGAGCTGCGACCCTATCAGCGGGAAGGGTTGGCTTGGCTGCAGTTTCTCCGTGAATACGATCTGGGGGGCATCCTGGCCGACGACATGGGCCTGGGCAAGACGGTGCAAGCTCTTGCGCACATCCTCGTGGAAAAAGAGGCAGGCCGCCTCGATCGGCCGGCGCTGGTGGTCACTCCGACCAGCGTCGTGCCGAACTGGAAGGCGGAGGCAGCCCGCTTCGCCCCGGGCTTGCGCGTCCATGTCTCGCACGGGCTCAAGCGCAAAGAGAGCTTCGACCAGTTCGCGCGATTCGATCTGGTGTTGACCACCTATGCGCTGCTCGCGCGCGACCGTGAGAGCTTGGCCGCACAACAGTTTCATCTCATCATCCTCGACGAGGCGCAGCAGATCAAGAATGCGCGGACCCAAGCCGCACGCGTGGTGGGACAACTGCATGCAAGGCATCGCCTATGCCTGACGGGAACTCCGCTGGAGAATCACTTGGGAGAGCTGTGGTCGTTGTTCCACTTCGTGCTGCCAGGTTTTCTCGGCGATGCCGACAGCTTCCGGCGCCTGTATCGAACGCCCATCGAGAAGCGCGGGGACGAGGTACGGCGTGCGAGCCTTGCTCGCCGCATCCGGCCCTTCCTGCTGCGGCGGACCAAGGAGCAAGTGGCCGCCGATCTGCCGGCGAAGACCGAGATCGTGCGATCGGTGGAGCTCGCCGGAGCACAGCGCGACCTGTACGAGACCGTGCGTGCGTCCATGCACGAGCGCGTGCGCACCGAGATCGCCGCGCGCGGCTTGGCGCAAAGTCAGATTGTCGTTCTCGATGCGCTTCTCAAGCTGCGCCAGATCTGTTGCGACCCTCGCCTGCTCAAGCTCGATGCGGCGAGAAAGGTCAAAGAGTCGGCCAAGCTCGAAGCGCTGCTCGACATGTTGCAGCAGCTGTTGCACGAAGGGCGACGCGTGTTGCTGTTTTCGCAGTTCACCAGCATGCTCGAGCTGATCGAGCAGGAGCTCAAAGCGTTAGGTCTCGCCTACGTGAAGCTCACGGGGGACACGCGCGACCGCGCCAAGCCGGTGGACAGCTTCCAGTCTGGCAAAGTCCCCTTGTTCCTCATCAGCCTCAAGGCAGGCGGCACGGGGCTCAATCTCACGGCCGCGGATACCGTGATCCACTACGACCCCTGGTGGAATCCCGCCGTCGAGCGCCAGGCCACCGATCGGGCGCATCGCATCGGCCAGGACAAGCCGGTGTTCGTGTACAAGCTCATCGCGTCCGGCAGCGTGGAGGAGAAGATCGCACAGATGCAGGAGTCCAAGGCTGCGCTGGCGGCAGGGGTGTTGGGCGAGGGCGGCGCAGCGGGGGCAGCGCTCACCGCCGAAGAGATCGCAGCGTTGTTCGAGCCGATCCATTGAGCGTCGCGGACGCGGCATTGCTCTCACCATGCGCGTGCTCGAGCACTTCTGGTACGGGGTTCGCCCGAGCCACATCGTTCTGTATCCGCTCAGCATAGCCTTCCGCGCGACGGTGGCGTTGCGCCGAGCGCTGTATCGGGCCGGGTGGCTGCACAGCGTGCGGCTGCCGGTTCCCTTGATTGTGGTCGGCAACATCGGCGTGGGTGGAACCGGGAAGACACCGCTTGTGCTATGGCTGTGCGAGTTCCTGCGAAGACATGGAGAGCGCCCCGGCATCGTCACCCGCGGCTACGGAGGAAGCGAGCGCCTCCAGCATGTTCAGCCCGACAGCGATCCCGCACAGGCGGGGGATGAGCCTGTGCTGCTAGCCCGACGATCGGGCCTGCCGGTGTTCGTCGCGCGCGACCGCGTGGCGGCGGCACGGGCACTGCTGGCTGCCGAGCCCGCGTGCAGCGTGATCATCAGCGACGACGGACTGCAGCACTATCGCATGCAACGTGACGTGGAGGTCGCGGTGGTCGACGGCGAGCGCCGTTTCGGCAATGGCTGGCTCCTCCCGGCCGGGCCCTTGCGGGAGCCGGTCCGGCGCCTCGATGAAGTGACGGCGATCGTCATCAACGGTGCTGACGCGCGTCTTCCTGACCGGCGTGCGCCTCAGTTTGGCATGCGCCTGCGCGGGAGCAGCTTCCGAAATTTGCTCCGCCCCACGCTGGATGCAGTGGAGTCGGACTGGAAGGCGAACACGCTGCACGCGGTGGCAGGCATCGGCAATCCGGAGCGCTTCTTCGCCACGCTGAGGACACGCGGCCTGACCTTCCGCGCCCATCCCTTCCCCGACCATTTCCGATTCACCGCCGATGATCTCGCCTTCGCCGGCGAGGACACGCTGCTGATGACGGAAAAGGATGCAGTAAAATGCGCAGCATTCGCGCGGGATCACTGGTGGTTTCTGCCCGTGGAGGCCGACGTCGACCCCGGCTTCGGTGACCTGATCCTCGCTCAACTGAGACGCGCACATGGACGCCAAGCTGCTTGATATTCTCGTCTGCCCGCTCTGCAAGGGACCGCTCGTGTACAAGAGAGCCGAGAAGGAGCTGATCTGCAAACCTTGCCGTCTGGCCTATCCGATCCGCGATGACATCCCCGTCATGCTGGAAGACGAGGCGCGCCGGCTGCCGCCGGAAGAAGAGGTCTAAGGCCCTCCCGCTCTAAGCCACGCGAACCGCTTCTCTCGCCCGTCGGCTGATGCAGTTCGTCGTCGTGATCCCGGCCCGGTATGCTTCCACCCGACTGCCGGGAAAGCCGCTGCTGGACATCGCCGGCAAACCGATGGTGGTGCATGTGGCCGACCGCGCGAACGCGAGCGGTGCTGCCGAGGTGTGGATCGCGACCGATGACCCGCGCGTCGTGCAAGGAGTGAGCGCGCATGGGCATCAGTGCTTGATGACCGCTTCCGACCATCCATCGGGAACCGACCGCATCGCAGAAGTGGCGCGCACCCGCGGCTGGAGCGACGACACCATCGTAGTCAACGTGCAGGGCGACGAGCCGCGCATCGCACCGCAGCTGATCCGCGATGTAGCCCAGATGCTCGCACGACACGAGGAAGCGGTGATGTCCACCGCCTGTCATCCTGTACATCGCCCACAAGATCTGTTCGACCCGAACTGCGTCAAGGTCGTGCTCGATGCACAGGGCGACGCTCTGTACTTCAGCCGCGCCACCATCCCCTGGGCGCGCGATGCATTCGCTCTGGATCGTGCAGCGATCCCGCCGGGGCTGCCGATCTACCGCCACATCGGCATCTACGGTTATCGCTGCGGCTTTCTCAGACGCTACCCGACGCTCGAGCAGCCGGCGATCGAACGCTTCGAAGCGCTCGAGCAGCTACGCGCGCTTTGGCACGGGTACAAGATCTCAGTGGCGATCACCGATCACGCGCCCGAGGCGGGCGTCGACACGCCCGCCGATCTAGATGCGGTGCGCCGGCTGTTCGGCGCCGGGCACTGATTCTATAATCCCATCGACCCGGCGTGGATACTGCAGCTCCGGGCCCTCCTGGCGCGCGCCAGATGATGACAGTCAACTCGGCAGGCGGACGACGAATGCAGCTGATTCTGCTCGGAGCACCTGGGGCTGGCAAAGGCACCCAGGCCGCGTACCTCACCCAAAAGTTCGGGATCCCGCAGATCTCCACCGGAGACATGCTGCGCGCCGCAGTCAAAGCCGGAACCCGGCTCGGGTTGGAAGCCAAGAAGTTCATGGATGCCGGCGCGCTGGTCCCCGACGATGTGATCATCGGGTTGGTCGAAGAACGCATCCGCCAGCAAGACTGCGCCAATGGTTTCCTGTTCGATGGATTCCCGCGCACGATCCCGCAAGCCGAGGCGCTGCGCAAAGCCGGCGTCGGCCTGGACTATGTGGTGGAGATCGACGTCGACGATGCCGAGATCATCCGGCGTCTGTCGGGCCGCCGCGTCCACCCGGCCTCGGGCCGCACCTACCACGTGCAATTCCACCCGCCGCAGGTCGCCGGCCGGGACGACGTGACCGGAGAAGCCCTCGTGCAGCGCGACGACGACAAGGAAGAGACCGTCAAGACGCGGCTGGAGGTGTACCACGCGCAGACCAAGCGTCTGGTGGACTACTACTCGAAGCTCGCGGCCGAAGGCGGCAACCGCGCGCCGAAATACCGCAAGATCGCCGGCCAGGGCTCGGTGGAGGAGATCCGCGACCGGCTTTGTGCCGCGCTTTCTTCTTGAATCGAATGCCGCGGGACATGGTGACGGACAGGCTGCGGATAGGCTGCCCAGGCTCGCGCACGCTGAGCGTCAGTGCGCCGCTGGCGCATTCGGTCACCCATGTGCACGGCCGAGACCGGGTCCGGTCCACTGTGATTTTCCGCGCCTCGACGGCGCTAGTTTCTCGGGGTCAGACATGGCGAAGATGAACGCGTTTTACGCTCAGTCGGGCGGGGTGACGGCGGTGATCAACGCGAGCGCATGCGGGGTGATCGAGACCGCGCGCAAGCACAAGAACAAGATCGGCAAGGTGTACGCCGGTCGCAACGGCATCCTCGGCGCGCTCACGGAGGACCTCGTGGACACCGGAAAGGAGTCCGACAGAAACATCGCGGCTCTGCGCTACACGCCGGCCGGGGCTTTCGGCTCCGCGCGCTACAAGCTCAAGAAGTTCGAGGAGAGCCGCACCCAGTACGAGCGTCTGATCGAGGTCTTCAAGGCCCATGCCATCGGCTACTTCTTCTACAACGGCGGCGGCGACTCGGCGGACACCTGCCTGAAGGTGTCGCAGCTGTCCTCTCAGATGGGCTACCCGATCGTCTGCGTGCACGTGCCCAAGACGATGGACAACGACCTGCCCATCACGGATTGCTCTCCGGGCTTCGCATCGGTGGCCAAGTACCTAGCGGTGAGCATGCGCGAGGCCGGCTTCGACGTCGCTTCGATGGCCAAGACCTCCACTCGCGTGTTCATCCTGGAGGCGATGGGGCGCCACGCCGGATGGACCACCGCTGCCATGGGGTTGGCGGCAGAGAAGGCCGGCGACGCGCCGCACGTGCTGCTGTTCCCCGAGGTCCCCTTCGAGCAGGAAAAGTTCTTGGCGAAGGTGGACGCCGCGGTGAGCACATACGGCTCCTGCTGCATCGGCGTATCCGAAGGAGTGCGCGGACCGGACGGCAAGTTCCTCTCCGAAAGCGGCCTGCGCGATGCATTCGGCCATGCGCAACTCGGCGGCGTCGCTCCACTGCTGGCCGGCCTGGTGCAGGACAAGCTCAAACTGAAATACCACTGGGCAGTCGCCGACTACCTGCAGCGTGCGGCGCGCCACATCGCATCCAAGACCGACGTGGCGCATGCTTATGCGGTCGGGAAGGCGGCCGTGGAACTCGCGCTGCGGGGCCGCACCGCGGTGATGCCCACCATTGTGCGCAAGTCGAACCGACCGTATCGCTGGACCACCGGCGTCGCCGATCTCGAGCAGGTGGCCAACGTCGAGAAGACGCTGCCGCGCGACTATATCAGCGAGGACGGATTCCACATCACGGCAAAGTGCCGCCAGTACCTGCTGCCATTGATCCAGGGCGAGGACTATCCGCCTTACAAGCACGGCCTGCCAGCGTACGTGACGCTCAAGAACGTTCCGGTGCCGAAGAAGCTCAGCACCGAGTTCAAGGGGTGAGGAATCCAGTAGAATTGCCCGTTTCGTTTGCCCGCGGCCACCGGCCCGCTTCGGCTCAGCGACCGGCGTCCCGCACGCCGGACGTGCGCCGACGGATGGACGTGCGTGCGATCAGCTCCGTCCCCACTCCGGGGCGCGGAGCGGCCCGGATCATCTCAAGCGTAAACGTCACAGGGGGGATTCATGTCTAGCGGAGTTCTCATTGCACTGGTCTGCGCCATCGTCGCGGTCCTGTATGGCGTGGTGTCGATTCGATGGGTGCTCGGCCGTCCCGCCGGCAACGAGCGGATGCAGGAGATCGCCGCGGCCGTCCAGCAGGGAGCGAAGGCATACCTGAACCGGCAATACCGCACCATCGCGATCGTCGGCGTCGTGCTGTTCCTCGTGCTGGGCATCGCGCTCAACAATTGGTACACCGCCTTCGGCTTTCTGGTGGGCGCCGTGCTCTCCGGAGCGGCTGGATACACCGGCATGTCGATCTCGGTGCGGGCCAACGTGCGCACTGCTCAAGCGGCCAGCGACGGCCTGAATGCGGCGCTCGCGATCGCCTTCCGCGGCGGCGCGATCACCGGGATGCTCGTGGTAGGCCTGGCCCTGTTCGGCGTAGCGCTGTACTACTGGATCGTGCAGGCCATTTCGGGCGATCCGGAGCAGGCACTGCACGCGCTGGTGGGCCTCGCCTTCGGGGGATCGCTGATCTCCATCTTCGCGCGTCTCGGCGGCGGTATCTTCACCAAAGGCGCGGACGTGGGCGCGGACCTGGTGGGGAAGGTCGAGGCCGGCATCCCCGAGGACGATCCGCGCAACCCCGCGGTGATCGCCGACAATGTGGGCGACAACGTCGGTGACTGCGCCGGCATGGCCGCCGACCTGTTCGAGACCTATGCGGTCACCATCGTCGCCACCATGCTGCTGGGCGGACTCATGTTGAAGCAGGTCGGACCCAACGCGGTGCTGTACCCGCTGGTGCTGGGCAGCGCCTCGATCATCGCATCCATCATCGGCACGTACTTCGTCAAGGCGACCGAAGGCGGCAAGATCATGAGCGCGCTGTACAAGGGGGTGATCGTGTCGGGCGTGCTCGCTGCTGTGGCTTTCTACCCGATCACCGCCTGGCTGATCCCCGACAATGCGCTCGACGCGGTGCTACACCTTCAAGGCGGCGCGCAGTGGCGGCTGTTCGGCGCTTCGTTGGTCGGCCTGGTGCTCACCGCAGCCATGGTGGTCATCACCGAATACTACACGGCGACCGAGTATTCGCCGGTACGCCACGTGGCCGCCGCATCACAGACCGGCCATGCCACGAACATCATCGCCGGCCTGGGGGTATCCATGAAGGCCACGGCCCTGCCGGTGCTGGCTGTGTGCATCGCCATCTGGGCCTCCTACGCCTTCGCCGGCCTGTACGGCATCGCCATCGCGGCGACCGCCATGCTCTCGATGACCGGGATGATCGTGGCCCTGGATGCCTACGGCCCGATCACCGACAACGCCGGGGGCATCGCGGAGATGGCCGAGCTGCCGTCCAAGATTCGCGAAATCACCGATCCGCTCGATGCCGTGGGCAACACGACCAAGGCCGTGACCAAGGGCTACGCCATCGGCTCGGCGGGTCTGGCGGCGCTCGTGCTGTTCGCCGACTACACGCATAACCTGGAGGCGGCAAACAAGCTGCCCCAGTTCGCCCTGTCCGAGCCCGCCGTCATCATCGGCCTGTTCATCGGGGGGCTGGTCCCCTACCTGTTCGGCGCCATGGCGATGGAAGCGGTCGGCCGGGCAGCAGGCGCCGTAGTGAACGAAGTGCGCCGCCAGTTCCGCGAGATCGCGGGCATCATGGAAGGCAAGGCCAAGCCGGATTACTCGAGGGCCGTGGACATGCTCACGCGGGCGGCCATCAAGGAGATGATCATCCCCTCCCTGCTGCCCATCCTGGTGCCGATCGTGTTGTGGCTCGTGATGCGGTGGCTGATGGGTCGGGAAGCGGGGATTCAGGCGCTCGGCGGACTGCTGATCGGAACCATCGTCACGGGACTGTTCGTCGCCATCTCGATGACTACCGGTGGCGGTGCGTGGGACAACGCGAAGAAGTACATCGAGGACGGTCATTACGGCGGCAAGGGCTCCGATGCCCACAAGGCCGCGGTGACCGGGGATACGGTGGGAGATCCGTACAAGGACACCGCCGGCCCCGCGGTGAATCCGCTGATCAAAATCATCAACATCGTTGCGTTGCTGCTGGTCCCACTGCTCTGAGCGCAGTTTCGGCTCCATGCAAAACGGCCCCGCGCGCGGGGCCGTTTTCGTTAGGTGATCTAACAGGCTGAGCTTGCGGTACACGCTCCCTCGGAGCCGCGGCTCATCCTTTGGTCAAGATCCAAACGCTGCGGTATTCTGGGCCCAGCGTGGAGGGGTCCAGATGCGACAACGATGCCCGGCGGCCTGGCTGCTCGCTGCGGTGCTGTGCGCAGCCGTCAGTAACCTGGGCGCGGTGCATGCGGACGAAGCCAACGGGTCGGGGCTGTCTGCGCCTCACGGCGGACAGATGTGTACCGCCGGGTCGTATCACCTCGAGCTGGTCGCTGGCAAAGGCGAGATCCGAGTGTACGTCACCGACCGTAGCGGCCGGCCGATCGAGACTGCAGGCGGAAGAGGCAAGGCCGTGGTGCACACGGACGGAAAAGGCGTGACGATCCCGATCCAGCCAGTGCCGGGCAACCTGTTCGAAGGCAAGGGACGCTTCAGGCTGAAGCGATCGAGCGTGATCTTCGTGACGGTGCATCTGCGCGGCGCAAAGCCGCAGAAGTGCGTCTTCCGGCCGGTAGAAACGACGCCGATCGAGCCCGCGGCTCCTGGACGCACGTGACATGCGCCCGACGCGCGGGTGGTCTCGCGCAGCAGTCCTACCCATCGCGCCTTGCACGCGGTGGGCGCCGACCCAGGCGCAGGGTCCCTGCTCGGGTTAGCTTCGCGCATGCAGCTTGCTCCGGATGGTGCCAATCCTAGCCCTACATCCATGGACTCCTCCGACCCCAGCTCTACTCCCGCTCCGAGCCAGTGGCAGCTGCTGCGCACACGACGGTTCCTGCCTTTCTTCGTCACACAGTTCCTGGGCGCGCTCAACGACAACCTGTTCAAGAACGCGATGGTGCTGTTGCTGACCTTCCAGGTTACCCAGGCATCGAGCCTCAACTCCGGCGTGCTGGTCAACCTCGCCGGGGGCGTGTTCATCCTGCCGTTCTTTCTGTTCTCGGCCACTGCGGGCCAGCTCGCGGATAAGTTCGAGCGCTCGCGCATCATGCGGCTCGTCAAGATATTCGAAATCGGAATCGCTGCGATCGGAGCCCTCGCGTTCGTACGCAAGGACGTCGGGTTGCTCTTCGCGACCCTGTTCCTGCTGGGTACGCACTCCAGCGTGTTTGGACCCGTGAAGTACGCGATCCTTCCGCAACATCTGCGGGAGACGGAGCTGGTAGGCGGCAACGCGCTGGTGGAGACCGGCACCTTCGTCGCGATCCTGCTCGGCACGCTGCTTGCCGGCTTCCTGATGGGACGCAGCCAAGGGGTGCCGGTGCTTGTGCCCGTGCTGACCATACTGGTGGCGCTTGCCGGCTACCTGGCAAGCCGGGCGGTTCCGCGGGCTGACGCACCCGTGCCCGACCTCAAGCTCAATTGGAATCCTCTGTCCGAGACCTGGCGCACGCTTGGGGCCACCCGTGGTAACCGGGCCGTATTCAACTCCATCCTCGGCATCTCGTGGTACTGGTTTCTCGGCGCGCTGATGCTGTCTCAGTTTCCCGGCTTCGCGAAAGATCACCTGGGCGGCAGCGAGAGCGTGGTCACACTGATGCTCGGCGTGTTCATCTTCGGCGTGGGGCTGGGCTCGCTGCTGTGCGAGCGGCTTTCGGGCCATAAGGTGGAGATCGGGCTGGTTCCGTTCGGGTCGATCGGCATGACGCTGTTCGTGCTCGACCTGTTCTTCGCCAGCCCGGCTGTGGGGACCCATACGCACGCAGACGCCTGGGAGCTCCTGACCCGGCCGAGCTCCTGGCGCATGCTGGCGGATCTGGCGCTGCTCGGGACCTTCGGCGGTTTCTATATCGTGCCGCTGTATGCGCTCGTGCAGGCCCGCTCGGACCCGGCGCAGCGTTCGCGCATCATCGCCGCCAACAACATTGTGAACGCGTTGTTCCTCGTGCTCGCCGCGGGTTTCGGCGCGGGATTGCTGGCGGCCGGCGCGAGCATTCCGCAGCTGTTTCTCGCCGCGGCCCTGCTCAACGCGGCGGTGGCCGTGTATATCTATCTGCTGGTGCCCGAGTTTCTCATGCGTTTCCTGGCGTGGATGCTCATCCACTCGGCATACCGCTTGCGCAAGACCGGGCTGAACAACATCCCCGAGTCGGGTCCCGCGGTGCTGGCGTGCAACCACGTAAGCTTCGTGGACGCGATCGTCGTGCTCGCCGCCTGCCCCCGCCCGGTGCGCTTCCTCATGGACCATCAGATCTTCCGTATCCCGGTGCTGAGCTTCGTATTTCGCACTGCGCGGGCAATTCCCATCGCTCCCGCGAAGGAAGACGCGGCGATGCTGGAGGCGGCCTATGCAGAAGTCGAGCGGGCGCTCGCAGCCGGCGACCTGGTAGGGATCTTCCCCGAAGGTCGGATCACGAGCACGGGGGAGATGCAGCCTTTCCGGGGCGGGATCAAGCGGATCGTCGAGGCAACGCCAGTCCCGGTGGTGCCCATCGCCCTGCGCGGGCTATGGGGCAGCATGTTCAGCCGCAAAGGCGGGCCCGCTTTCTTCAAGCGCCCACGGGGACCCTTCTCGCTGGTAGAGCTCGTGGTCGGGGAGCCGATCCCGCCGCAGGCGGTGACGCCCGAAGGCCTACAGGAGTCGATCCAGCGACTGCGCGGGGATCGGCTCTAGCGCGACGCACGGTCCGGCGGGGGGTCGGGATTCAGACTTTCCACTCCTCCTCTTCGTCGTCTTCTTCGTCGTCCTCGTCCTCATCCTCGTGCTCGTGGTCTTGCTCTTCCTCTTCGTCCTCGTCGTCGCCGTTGGTTTCACTCGAGGGTACCGACACCCACAGCTCGTAGCCATCCGGGTCGGTCACAAGGAACTCTCGGGTGCCATAGGAAGTAGACCGGATCTCGGTCACCGGAAAGCCGCCTTGCTTGAGTGCATGGTGTGCTGCGTAGAGATCATCGGGACGGATATAGATCACCCAGCTCTGCCCAATCGCGGGATTGAGCGTGATCTGTTGCTCTGCAGACAGCTGCTGGAGCATCAGATCGGCGCCGCGGCAGCGCAGCCAGCACCACGCCAAGCGCCCATCCTGCTCGTACGAGTCGGCCGGCTTGAAGCCGAAGTAGGTTCGGTAGAAGCCGATGGAGCGCTGGATATCCGATACGCCCAGACTGGGAATCAGTTTCGTAGCAACCATCGCGTTGGCCTCCGTTGCCTACCGATCGTGTGGCGCGAGGCGGCAGCGCTGGTCGATGCACACCGCCCGCGGCTCCTGCAACACGTGGCACGTCCCTGCCACCGCGCGCTTGCGATTGACCTCTTCCTCGAGGAAGCTGTACTCGTAAGCCTTCGCTTCGAGCAACTCGCGGTTGCTGACGGTGCTCGAGTAAGCCAGATACTCGGACGGCCCGCCGCAGGGGTTCGACCCCAGCGGCAGCACGCGGCAGTGGACGAGGTTGGCGCAGCTGGGTTCTGCGATGAGCTGCACGATCTCGGCATGCAGTCGGACGAGCGCCTCCTCGTCGCTGCCCGATGCGGGGCCGATGTCGGCTCCACCCGCTGGCCTGACGACCAAACCGGCGACTGCGTATCCGAGCCATAGCGGGAGCCGCTTCACGGCCGCCTCAAGCCACGGTAATGCGCTTGTCCAGATACACGTCCTGAATGGCGTGCAGCAACTTCACGCCCTCGGCGATCGGGCGCTGGAAGGCCTTGCGGCCGGAGATCAGGCCCATCCCGCCGGCGCGCTTGTTGATCACTGCGGTACGCACCGCGTCGGCGAAGTCGTGCTCGCCCGAGGCACCTCCGGAGTTGATCAGCCCTGCGCGCCCCATGTAGCAGTTGGCAACTTGATATCGGGTGAGGTCGATCGGGTGATCGGTGGTGAGCTCCGTATACACGCGCTTATCGGTCTTGCCATAGGGGTTCTCTTTGGTGTTCAGCACGTTGTACCCACCGTTGTTCTCGGGCAGCTTCTGTTTGATGATGTCGGCTTCAATCGTGACGCCCAGGTGATTCGCCTGGCCCGTCAGATCTGCCGATACGTGATAGTCCTTGTCCAGCTTGAAGTGGCTGTTGCGCAGGTAACACCAGAGCACCGTAGCCATCCCGAGCTCATGCGCGGCCTGAAACGCCTGGCTCACCTCGATGATTTGGCGTGAGGACTCGGCCGAGCCGAAGTAGATGGTCGCTCCCACCGCCACCGCCCCCATCTCCTTCGCCTGCTTGACGCTCGCGAAGAAGATCTGGTCGTATTTGTTCGGGTAAGTCAGAAACTCATTGTGGTTGAGCTTGAGCAGGAACGGGATCTTGTGGGCGTACTTGCGGGCACACGCCCCCAGGACCCCAAGCGTGGACGCGACCGCGTTGCAGCCGCCTTCGATGGCGAGCTTGACGATGTTCTCCGGGTCGAACATGGCCGGGTTCTTGGCGAACGAGGCTCCGGCAGAGTGCTCGATGCCCTGGTCCACCGGCAGGATCGATAGATATCCGGTTCCGCCCAGGCGCCCCTGGTTGATCAGCTGTTGCAGGCTACGCAGGACCGGCGCTGGACGGTCGCTGTGCGCGACCACGCGGTCCACGAAATCCGGGCCGGGCAGGTGCAACGACTCTTTCGGGATCCCTCTGCATACATGGCTCAGCAGCGACTCGGTTTCGGCACCGAGCAGGGCTTCGATATCGGTGCTGCCCTTGGCTGGGGCGATGACGGCACTCATCGGGGCATCCTCCACAAGACGCTAGAGCTGACGATTATCCACGCCGCGGCGCGGTCAGTAAACCGCGCCTACCGTCAGGCTCGGGAAGTGCCCGGCGTCGACGCTGCCGCCGGCTGTGTTTGCCTTGCCTTCGCCTCGCCTGGTCGCGACACGAACCCGTACGCAGCCGCGCGGACGTCTGCATCGGCCATCATCCCGTCGTCATGGATCGCCTAGCCTCCAGCGCGACGCAATAGCGGGCGCTGGAATTCGAGCCGCGCCCCGGATCTCCCGACCCTGGGTGACCACAGCGGCGCGCGCAGCGCAGAACGGCTGGGCTTGAGAGTCAGGCTAGAGCCGCGATGTCGCGGCCGGAGACACTGGAATATCGGAGCAGGAAGGCCTTGCTCGCTGGAGGGTGCACATGCCGCGGAGCCAGACGACGGCGCGGGATTGGACGCGAGCGGTGCGGGCATCGGCCGATGCCGCAGCCGCCGGGTCGGAGGAGAGTGCTACGTGGTGGCGCCCTTGTCCTGACGCGAGATGAGGGAAATGATGCCGTCCATGTCCATCGACTCTTCCCGCGTCTGCTGCTGGACCTGCTTCGATTCCAGGATCTCGCAATGACGGTAGATCTGGTTCAGCTTACGCTCCGCGTCAGCTTGGTCTTTTCCGGGTATCAACAGGTTGTCGACGACCAGTCCGCTGCGCGTCCGGATCTTGAAGCCAAACTTCATCATCCCACGGGGTGCATGGTGGCTCACGAGCAACATTCGACTTCTCCGACGGTGCAGGGTTTGCGCAGTATCCTTGACTACGGCAGATTTGATGCCAGCTTGAGGCTGAGTTGCCCGGCGGCGGCGGCCGAAGCGCAGGCCGGAGAACCGGCGTACTCGGATGCCAGTAGCGTTCGCCGGACGCGAAAGATTTCACACTCCGGCAACATCGCCACGCGATCGAAGCTCACCTCCTCCTGCCGGCGTGACGGCACTGCAGACCCATTTCCACCGGGACCCAGGCGGCGGGCCAATGCGGCAGCAACCGCTGGAGGAACAGGCTACGCCAGGAATCCGGTCTCGATCAGTTCGTCCAGAAGAGCGTCGAAGTCCTCGGCACCCCGGCTATCCGGCGCATGCGTGAATACGTCCTGGTTGGACGCCGGGCTCTCGGCGACGCTCACGTTCTCCGAGATGCGGGCCTTGCACAGCTCGTCGCCATAGCGCTGCTGGATCTCTGCATAGATGTCGTGCGACATGCGGCGGCGCGAGTCGAACCGCGTCACCACGTAGCGACGCACCACGCGCTTCTTGAATACATGCTCCAACGCCTTGAGCGTCTTCTCCACCTGCAGCACGCCCTTGACGGCGAGCCAGTCTGCCGATACCGGCACCAACACGCGGTCACAGGCGAAGATCGCGTTGAGCGAGAGGACCCCCAGGATCGGGCAGCAGTCGAACAGGATCGGGCGGCCGGTATTCAGGTTCTCCCGGATGATGCCCGTGTTGAGGCGATTTAGGACGTGCGGCCCCTTTCCATACTGGGAGTCCACCTTGGAGAGTTCGACGTGCGCCGGGATCACGGGCCAGCCCCCGTGTCCCTCGCGGATCAGCTGAGCGAGCGGCCGCTGCGTCTGATAGAAGCCGAAGATGCTGTCCTCGGCGTTGGCAACCGCAGTTCCTGTGATGGCGGAAAGATGCGCCTGAGGGTCCAGGTCCAGGGTGAGCGGCGCCATGCCGCGTCGAGTAAGCGCCGCAGACAGATTCAGCGACGTAGTCGTCTTTCCAACGCCGCCCTTCTGGTTGAATATCGCGATCCTGGCCATGACTCCGTTGAGACCCCCTGCCGCCGGGGCCTGGGCGACCTCAAGCGCCGTGAATCCAATCAGCTAGTTGTCGATCCGGTTTGCCAGTTGCCTGGAGTCGGCTTCAATGGGCTGGCGCTGTCCTCCCTGAACAGGCTAATCGACGCCCCGGGCCCAGTCTTTAGCCCGTGCGACCGCGCGCAGCCACTCCGCGCGCAGTTGGCCCCGTTCTGCGTCGCCGAGACGGGGCTGAAATACGCGGTGCGCTTTCTCGGGTGCATCGATGGCGGCCGCATCGGGCCAGTACCCGGATCCGAGTCCCGCCAGATAAGCCGCTCCGAGGGCCGTCGCCTCGAGCAGGTTGGGGCGGACCACTGGTACCCCCAGGATATCGGCTTGAAACTGCATCAGCAGGTCGCTGCGTGCAGCACCACCATCGACCCTGAGCTCTCGTAGTGCGATCCCGGAGTCGGCCTGCATCGCCTCGAGGATGTCCGCGGTCTGATAGGCGATGGACTCGAGCGTGGCGCGAGCCAAGTGCGCGCTGGTGGATCCGCGCGTAAGCCCCAGGATCGTCCCGCGCGCGTGCGGATCCCAATGCGGAGCGCCGAGGCCAGCGAACGCGGGCACAACGTACACGCCACCGTTGTCCGGGACCGATGCGGCCAAGGCGTCCACTTCGCGCGCTTCGCGGATGACACCCAGGCCGTCGCGCAACCATTGGACCGCCGCCCCGGCGATGAAGACGCTGCCTTCGAGCGCGAACTCCCGGCGTCCGCCAAAGCGCCAAGCCACGGTGGTGAGCAGTCCCTTGTGCGAATCCACCGCCCGCTCGCCGGTGTGCATCAGCATGAAGCAACCCGTGCCGTATGTGTTCTTCACCATCCCGGGCATGACGCAGCGTTGGCCGAACAGAGCAGCCTGCTGGTCTCCGGCGATGCCGGCTATGGGGATGGCCCCCCCGAACACCTCGGGAGCGGTCTCTCCCGCGACGCCCGAAGAAGCGACAACCTTGGGCAGCATGCTGCGTGGCACGCCGAGCAACCCGAGCAACTTGTCGTCCCAATCGCCGATGTGGATGTTGAACAACAGGGTGCGCGAGGCGTTGCTCGCGTCGGTCACGTGCAAGCGGCCGGCAGTCAGCTTCCACACCAGCCAGCTGTCGACCGTGCCGAAGCACAGACCGCCCGCCTCGGCGCGACGGCGCGCGCCGTCGACGTTGTCCAAGATCCAGCGCAGCTTGGTGCCCGAGAAATAGGGATCCAGAACCAACCCGGTCCGTCCGCGGAACAGCGCTTCCAAGCCCTGCGTTTTGAGCCTCTCGCAGAGCGCGGCCGTGCGCCGGTCCTGCCAGACGATGGCATTGCAGATCGGATCGCCGGTGCGGCGATCCCAAACGATGGTCGTCTCGCGCTGATTGGTGATGCCGATCGCGGCGGCTTCGCCGGGCGTAACGCCGGCAGACGCCAGGGCTTGGTGCGCGCATTCGCACTGCGTCTGCCAGATCTCGAGCGGGTCCTGCTCCACCCAGCCCGCCTCGGGATAGATCTGCCGCGTCTCCCGCTGGGCCACGCCACGCGCGTCCCCCGATCCGTCGAAGACGATGGCTCGCGAGCTCGTGGTTCCTTGGTCTAGCGCAAGCAGAAACTTCATGCGCAACCGCTCGACTGCGGATATGTTAGATTGCCAGCTGTGCCGCGCGGTCCTTGGTGCGACCGTCGCATCGGCAGGCGGTCAGCATACACCCATCGACGCAAAGCACATGCCAATAGACGCGGCGCCTGTCGCCTGCACGGCAGAATTCCTGGCGGGCCTGCGCCGCATGGGTCTGCTCTCGGCCTCGGACAAGGCTTCGCTCACCCCGCTTGCCGGCGGCGTATCCTCTGACATCGTGCGTGCCGATCTGTCCGGCGGGCCGGTGTGCGTCAAACGCGCATTGCCCAAGCTCAAAGTCGAGGCAGATTGGCAGGCGCCGGTCGAGCGCAGCCGCTGGGAGGTCGAGTGGATGCGCCTGGCCGCGTCGATCGTACCCGATGCGGTGCCGCGCGTCCTCGGTAACGACGAGGCGTCTGGGATGTTCGCGATGGAGTATCTCGACCCGGTGCGCTACCCAGTGTGGAAAGCGCGACTGCGAGATGGCGCGGTCGAGCCCAGCTTTGCGGCCGAAGTAGGCTCGCGCATCGGGCGCATCCATGCGGCGACGGCGCGATCCGACGAATTAGCGCGGCGCTTCGCCACCGATCACGTCTTCATTCCGATCCGCCTGGACCCGTACTTGGGTGCTGCCGCGCGAATCCACCCGGACTGCGCGGCGAGGCTGCGCGAGCTGCGCGAGGCTACGCTGCGCAGCAAGCTCACGCTCGTGCACGGCGACGTGAGCCCCAAGAACATTCTCTGCGGCCCCAACGGGCCGGTCTTCCTCGATGCCGAGTGCGCCTGGTACGGAGACCCGGCTTTCGATCTCGCGTTCTGCTTGAATCACCTGCTGCTCAAGTGTGCCTGGCGACCACAGTGGGCCGACGGCTTTCTGGATTGCTTCCACTCGCTAGTCGACGCCTATATGCCGCAGGTGGGGTGGGAGTCCGCTCCCGGACTGGAGGCGCGTGCTGCCCATCTACTGCCGGGCCTGTTCCTGGCGCGCGTGGACGGCAAGTCCCCAGTCGAGTATTTGACCGAACCCTGGCAGCGCGAAGCGGTGCGCACAGTAGGCCGCCGCTACCTGCTGCGGCCCGCCGAGCGTCTCGGCGACCTGGCACAAGCTTGGCGCTCCGTATTACGCTCCCTCGACACCGCGTCAATCGCAGCGCCGCTCAACGATGCCTGATACCACGATCGTCGCCGTGCATGCCAGGCGCGTCTGGGACTCGCGTGGCCGTCCGACGGTGGAGGCCGAGGTGCACCTCGCCTGCGGACTGAGCGGGCGCGCTGTTGCGCCGGCAGGCGCGTCGCGCGGATCGCGCGAGGCGGTCGATCTGCGCGACGGCGGCAGCCCGTTCGGCGGCATGGGCGTGAGCGCCGCCGTAGCACATGTCGACGGCGAGATCGCCCGAGCACTTCGCGGGCGCGACGCAAACGACCAAGCAGGACTGGACGCTGCACTGATCGCGCTGGACGGCACGCCCGACAAGGCGCGCCTCGGGGGAAATGCCACCATCGCGGTGTCGATGGCGGCGCTGCACGCCGCCGCGGCTGCGGCGCGGGAACCGCTGTACCGGTATCTCTTGGGACAGAAGCCCGCGCGGCTGCCGCTTCCAGAGATCCAAGTGTTCGGTGGCGGCGCTCACGCCGGGCGGCGGATCGACGTGCAGGACTTCATGGTCATGGCATTGGCCGCGGCGAGCTTCGACGAGGCGCTTGCGATGAGCGCAGAGGTCTACCGGGCGGCCGGCGAGTTGCTCGGTGAGAAGGGCCGGCTCCAAGGGGTCGCGGACGAAGGCGGATATTGGCCGGTGTTCGACAGCAACGAGGAGGGACTCGAGTGGCTGCTGCGCGCGATCGAGCGCGCCGGCTACGTTCCGGGCGAGGAGATCGCCATCTCCCTCGATGTCGCGGCGTCGGAGTTCGGCCGCGGGGGGCGCTACCGCTTCGGCTTGGAATCGCGCGAGTTCGACAGCGACGCACTGGCGGAGGTGTTGCTGTCCTGGATCGAGCGCTACCCCATCGTGTCGATCGAGGACCCGATGGCGGAGGACGATCCCAGCGGCATGGCGCGCTTCACCGCCGCCGCCGGCGACCGGGTGCAGGTCATCGGCGACGATTACCTGGTAACCAATGCCAAGCTGATCGAAATGGCCGCGCGCGCGCGTGCCTGCAACGCGGTGCTGATCAAGCCGAACCAGACTGGCACCGTCACCGAGACCCAAGCTGCCTTGCAGGCCGGCGTTCGCGCCGGCTTTGGAACGATCGTATCGGCGCGCTCGGGCGAGACCGAAGACGTGACCATCGTGCACCTGGCTGTCGGGTGGGATGCCGGCCAGCTCAAGGTCGGATCCTTCAGTCGCTCCGAGCGCATGGCGAAGTGGAACGAGGCCTTGCGCATCGAGGAGCAGCTGGGCGGCGCCGCCCGCTTCGCGGGGCGCTCAGCGCTACGGCCTGCGGGAGCAACGCCTGTGCCGCCCGCATAACCGAAGTGGACCGGCGGCCTCCGCATCTGCTGCGCGGGATCTTGCTGATCATGACCGCGGTGTTTCTGTTCTCGTCGATGGATACGCTGGCCAAGCTGATGTTAAAGGCATATCCGTTGCCGCCGCTGATCTGGGCCCGTTACACCGTCCACCTGGTGTTCATGGTGGTCCTGTTGGCGCCGCGGCTGGGCTTGCAGCTCATCCGAACCCAGCGTCCGGGCGCGCAGGTCCTGCGCGGGTTGCTGCTCGTAGCAAGCACCGCTCTGTTCTACCTCGCGCTTCGCCACATGCCGCTCGCGGAGGCGGCGGCCATCAGCTTCGTCGCGCCCGTACTGGTCACGGCGCTGTCGGGTCCGATGCTGGGTGAGCGCGTGCCGATACGCGGCTGGCTCGCGGTGATCCTGGGCTTCGTCGGCGTGCTCGTGATCATTCGCCCGGGTGGAGGTGTGCTCAGCTTCGCAGTGGTGTTTCCACTGGCGACCGCGCTGCTCTTCGCCTTGTACCAGATCATGACGCGCATGCTGGCCGGGCATGAGAATCCGCTCACGACGCTGTTCTTCACCGCGGTGGTGGGCGCGGTAGCGACCACGCTCGTGTTGCCGTTTGCCTGGCAGACGCCCACGTTGCTGCAAGCGGCGATGATGGTGGCGATCGGACTTCTCGGCGGCTTCGGGCATTTCCTGCTGATCCGCGCCGTCGAGGTCGCCTCTCCCACCGCGCTCGCGCCTTTTGTCTACACGCAGCTGGTCTGGTCCACGCTCCTTGCGTTGCTGGTGTTCCACGAATTCCCCGACTCCGGCTCGCTGATCGGGATGCTGGTCATCGTGGGTGCCGGGCTGTTGGCAGTGGACTGGCGGCGCATCGGCCGCCGCGCCAGTGCGAACGAACGGGCTCCCGCGCATCGGCCCGCTCAACGATCGATCTAATCTCATGAGCAAGCCGGCTCCCGACACGCGCGCTGCATATCGGCACTTTCAGGCGATCCCCACCCGATGGATGGACAACGACGTGTACGGCCACGTCAACAACGTGGTGTACTACTCGTACTTCGACACCGTCGTGAACCAGTATCTGGTCGAGCAGGGTGTGCTGGACATCGAAGCGAGCCCGGTAATCGGCCTGGTGGTAGAGACCGGTTGCCGCTACTTCGCCCCTATCGCCTTCCCGGACCTGATCCATGCCGGCCTCAGAGTCGCTCGGCTCGGCAACAGCAGCGTGCGCTATGAGATCGGGATATTCCGCAACGAGCAGGACACGGCCTGCGCGCAGGGCCACTTCGTCCACGTATACGTGGATCGGACCTCGCGCCGGCCGGCGCCGTTGCCCCAGCCCCTGCGGGCGGCGTTGGCGCGGATCACCGTGGCCTGACTCAGTACAAGAAGCAGGGCGCTGCGATCGTGATGTTTCCGCCTACGCCTGACTGCCCCGCCTGCCCCGTCGGGCGCACGCAGAAGCGCGCATAGCGCGTGGTTACCTCCAGCACGCCCGACGCAAGCTGGCGCTCGCTCACGACGTAGCTGGGCGGCTCGCCGAGCTGTTGCCGGAAGCGCTGCGCCAGCTCTTCCCGCGTCGGCTCGAGCGGCCCGCTCTCGATGATGACCGGCTCCGCTTGTACCGCGGCCACGGCGCCCGGCTCCCCCGCAGTCGGCGCAGGGCTGCTTGGCGCTTCCGTCTCAGCTCGGAGGGTGCTGCCCAGCAATATGAGCGCGCACAGCCAAAGACGGCCAGGCGAGAGTCTGGACACCGCCGCCGTACTCATGTGTGTAGCCTTCGGGTTCCCGCTTCGAAGTCGGTGCACGAAGCGGTCAGTGTACGACAAGATTCGACGCACCGACTGCGGGGATGCGACCCTCCACGGATACGCGGCAGCGGCACCCCGACAACTCGTCGCCCAAGCCGGCGAGCATCCCCGGTGGAATCAGCCGCCGGGGCCTCCGCCATTGACATAGATGACCTGACCGGTCAGATAGCTCGCGGCGTTGGAGGCGAGAAACGCGACCGTGGCGGCGATCTCCTCCGGCTCTCCGGCACGTCCGAGCGGCACCGACTTGAGGAACGCCTGCGCCCGCTCTGCGCCCATCAGGTCCAACGTCTCCTGCAGCATCTCGGTGCGAATTGGACCCGGTGCTACGGCATTGACGCGGATGCCGTTGGGACCCTCCTCCTTGGCCAGGATGCGAGTGAAAGCCTCGAGGCCAACTTTCGAGACCGCATAAGCGCCAAACCCGGCGGGCATGCGCTGCGTGACATTCGAGGACAGGTTGATGACGCATCCGCTTCGGCGGCTTCGCATGTGCGGCAGCACGGCTTGCGTCAATAGCAGTGGCCCGGTGAGATTCACCTGGAGCAGCCGGGCCCACTGGTCCGGCGTCACGTCCGCGAAACGCAACCCGGGTAAATGCACGCCGGCATTGTTCACGAGCACATCGATGCGCCCAAAGGCGTCTAGCGCTTCCTGCGCCAGCGCCTTGGCATCGCGCGGAGCACCCACGTCGGCGCGTGTGCAGCAGGCCTCCCCGCCCTGGCGCTTGATCCCATCCACCACCGCTTGCGCATCTGCCTCGCGCTCGCGAAAGCTCAGCATCACGCGGTGTCCGGAAGCGGCGAGCGCCTGTGCGATGGCGCGTCCGATCCCGCGCGATCCGCCGGTGACGATAGCGACGTTGCTCTCCATGCGACCCCCTCCGATTGCGGTCGATTGTGCGCGGTTGCAGGCTTACCCGTGGGCGGGAACTATAGAACGCCAACCCCGTGATATCAAACGCGACCTCAGGCGAAGCCGGTCACTGCCGACCTGCAGCGCGTACGTTGGTACGCCAAGCGCAGCAGGCTTTCCGGCTTCTTCGCCTGCGTACCCGCGTGAGCGCGGTGCCGATCGGCAGTCAAGCGCGCGGGACGAGCCTGCCGGAGAGGGGATACCTTGGGTCGTTGTATCCCGGAGTAGAAGGATGGCCGGGCCGCACCATCCGGTCGATCAGCGCCTCGTCGTCGGCGTCGAGCTTGAACTCTAGGCCCGCTTGATACTCTTTCCATTGCTCGATCGTGCGCGGCCCGGCGATCGCGCAGGAGACCAGCGAATTGTTGAGCACCCAGTTGAGCGCGAACTGCGCCCCGGACATCCCCTTCCTCGCGGCGTGCTGGACGATCTCCTGCGCCATCTGCAGCGACTCCTGGCGAAACTCGGTCTCCATCATGCGGGCATCTCTGCGACCCGCTCGAGTCTCGGCGGGAGGCTCTTGCCCCGGCGTGTACTTGCCCGTGAGAACTCCACGGGCGAGAGGACTGTACGCAGCCACGCCCAGCCCGAAGTGGTGGCAAGCCGGCAGGATCTCGATCTCTGGTTGCCGGTTCATCGCGTTGTAGTAGGGTTGGCACACCACCGGGGGCGGGACCCCGAGCTTGTCGCAGACCTGCATCAGCAACGCGATGCGCCAGCCGCGGAAGTTGCTGATCCCGAAGTAGCGTGCCTTGCCCGCGCGGATCAGATCCCCCATCGCGGCGACGGTCTCCTCGAGCGGCACCTCCGGGTAGTCCAGATGCAAGTAATAGATGTCGATATGGTCCGTGCCTAGACGCTTCAGGCTGGCGTCGATGGCACGCATGATCCAGCGCCGGCTCACTCCTACCTCATCCAGGCCCGGGCCCATGCGGTTGCCGACCTTCGTCGCGAGGATCCAGTGGTAGCGGTCCGCGGCGATGCATCGGCCCGTGACGCGCTCGGACTCGCCTTTGGCATACTGGTCGGCAGTGTCGATGAAGTTGACGCCCGCGTCCCGGGCCGCAGCGACGATGCGCCCGGCCTCGGCCTCATCGGTGCGGTCACCGAACGTCATCGTCCCAAGGCACAGCGCAGAAACCGTCAACCCGCTGCGTCCCAGCTTGCGATACTGCATGTGAGGCTCCCGGCGCGCTTAAGTTGAGGCATCATGCCGCAAGCGAGTTCGGCTCGCAAACTCCAGCCGAGGCCATGCGTCCCGCGAAAGCACGAACCGCAGCGGGGCACTTCGGACGGCGACGAGCCGTTGGCCATCGCCCGAAGAGGCATTCGCATGCGTGACCTGGACAGACGATTCGCGGGCGCTCGGGCGCCCGTTTCTCATCAACCTGTGAACCGCCGCGCCGAGTGGCGCTCCGAGCGCACAGCGGTGGCGATGTAGGAGGAATACGATGCGCTCCGCTCTCCCCGATCCGATTCAGGTGGTGGAAATCTCACGCCCAGGCGGCCCGGAGGTATTGAGACGCGCGACGCGTTCGCTGCCGCGTCCGAAGGCAGGCGAAGTGTTGCTCCGAGTTGCCGCCGCCGGCGTGAACCGCCCCGATTGCCTGCAGCGCGCCGGGGCCTATCCACCCCCGCCCGGTGCCTCCGATCTGCCCGGGTTGGAGGTGGCCGGGACGGTGGTCGAGTGCGGGGAAACCGTGACGCAATGGAAGCTGGGGGACGAGGTCTGCGCACTCACGCCCGGAGGCGGATATGCTCAGTTTTGCGTGACGCCCGCCACCCACTGCCTGCCCCTGCCAAAGGGCTGGACACCGACCCAAGCCGCATCGCTGCCCGAGACCATGTTTACGGTCTGGATCAACGTGTTCGAGCGCGCGCGGCTCACCCTGGGAGAAACGCTGCTCGTGCAGGGTGGCGCGAGCGGCATCGGGGTGACGGCTATTCAACTGGCGCGCGCTTTCGGCAGTCGCGTGTTCGTTACCGCCGGCAGCGACGAGAAATGTTCCGCCTGTGAAGCGCTCGGGGCGCAGCGCGCGATCAACTATCGCACTCAGGACTTCGTCGCCGAGATGAAGCGGTTGACCGATGGCAGAGGAGCCGATGTAATCTTGGACATGGTGGCGGGCAGCTACGTGCCGCGGGAGCTGAAGTGTCTGGCGGACGATGGCCGCCTAGCGATCATCGCGCTCATGGGCGGCAGTACGGCGGAAGTGAACTTCAGCGAGGTGATGCGGCGGCGCCTCACGCTGACCGGCTCGACGCTGCGGCCGCGAAGCGTCGAGTTCAAGGCTCGCGTGGCGGCGGCGCTCCGGGAGACGGTGTGGCCGTTGATCGACGCTGGGAAGATCCGACCGGTGATCTATAAGACGTTCCCGCTTGCAGAGGTCGCGGCCGCACACGTGCTGATGGAATCCGGCACGCACATCGGCAAGATCGTGCTGGAGGTTGCCGAGGACGGATAGGCGGTCGCGACCCCGGCGAGCGCAGCCGGATCAGGCCGTCTTGGCCACCGGCTCAGCTTGCAGGATGGCCGAGTAGTCCGGTCGGCTGGCCGCCACCGCGGGCAGGAAGCGCGCCAACTCGGAAAGGGCCTGGTAATACACCTGGCGCTTGAACTCCACCACCGCCTCGAGCGGAATCCAGTATCTGTTCCAGCGCCATGCGTCGAACTCGGGCTTCTCAGAGCGCCGCAGGGACACATCGCAGTCGCGGCCCACCAGGCGCAGCAGATACCAGATCTGCTTCTGGCCGCGATAGTTCGGCCGCGTATCGCGCCGCACCCAGCAGGCCGGAACGTCATACCGCAGCCAATGGCGCGTGCGGCCCAGGACCTTCACGTGCTCCGGCCGCAAGCCCACCTCCTCCATCAGCTCGCGATACATGGCCTGCTCGGGCCGTTCCCCCGCGTTGATGCCGCCTTGCGGGAACTGCCAGGCGTGCTCCTTCACCCGCTTGGCCCAGAAGACTTCGTTACGCGAGTTCACCAACACGATGGCTACGTTGGGGCGGTACCCATCACGATCGATCATGACCTTGAGATGCGACTTGCCTCGGTTGTCTGGATTCTTTCATAAAGCCACGGCGGAACGCAACGAAGCGCGGCGGTGGCTAGATCAACAACCCTCGCTCGGTGTGTGGGTTGAGCCGTTTCATGACCTCCACGAAGCGGGCAAATTCCAGGCCATAGAGCTTTTCCAGTGCGCGCGCCCGGACGAGCAAGGCATCCCAGCTGGTTTGAGCCGGACGGCGGCGGAATGCGAGCACGATGATGTTCCCCTTCTGCAGAGCGGGCACGCACAGCACCCGGCCCATGAACGCGGTCTCAATGCGCAACAGGTACTCGTTGAAGTGACGGTCGCTGCCCCACAAGTTCACCACCAGCGCTCCGTCTCGATCGAGCGCCCGCGCCGCGGCTCGATAGAACTCGAGCGTGGCGAGCTCTGCAACCTGCGATTCTCCGTCGTAGCCGTCCACCAGGATCAGATCAGCGCAATTGGGGTGCTCGGCAATCCACTGAGCACCATCGGCACGCAGCACCTGGAAGCGGGTGTCATCGGGGGGTACCCCGAAATACTGGCGTGCCGCGACGATCACGCGGGCGTTATGCTCCAGCACCGTCTGGCGGGCCTGCGGCAGGTGGCGGTATAGCCACTTGCTGACCGACCCCCCACCCAACCCCACGCACACGATGCGCTGAGGTCGCGGCGCGAAGAGCAGGAACGACATCATCGTCCGGGTGTAGGCGAGGACGAGCTCGTCGGGATCGGTGATGCGCATCCCGCTCTGGATGGTGTCGCTGCCAAGGTGCAGATAGCGGATACCGTCCTTCTCGCTCACCTCTACGCTGGCCTCCGGTCCGCGACGGCGGCGGCCGTTCAGCTTCGACAGCAGGTTCAATCAGGCCTCGCTACGGTCACGTTGCGGATTGTAAGATAACGGCCTCGCGAAGGACCCAACGATGCGCGTCTCCGCCTTTTTCCTCTCCACGCTCAAAGAAGCCCCGGCCGAAGCCGAACTCGCGAGCCATAAGCTCATGCTGCGCGCCGGGTTGATCCGCAGGCTCGGCTCCGGCCTGTACACCTGGCTGCCGCTGGGGCTGCGCGTTCTGCGGAAGGTGGAGAACGTCGTGCGCGAGGAGATGAACCGGTCCGGAGCGATCGAAGTCCTCATGCCGGCCGTGCAGCCCGCAGAGCTCTGGCAGGAGAGCGGACGGTGGGACAAGTTCGGCCCGCAGATGCTCAAGATCAAGGACCGCCACGAACACGACTTCTGCTTCGGACCCACGCACGAGGAGGTCGTCACGGATATCGCGCGCAGGGACGTTCGCAGCTATCGTCAACTTCCGCTCAACCTGTACCAGATCCAGACCAAGTTCCGCGACGAGATTCGCCCCCGCTTCGGGGTGATGCGAGCGCGGGAGTTCGTGATGAAGGACGCATATTCCTTCCACGCCGACTACCCCGATCTCGAGCGCGAGTACCAGAACATGTACCGCGCCTACTCGCGCATCTTCACGCGCCTAGGGCTG
>Ga0335083_10001052_pt1 | contig 38749 bp, 27 predicted proteins | sample Lox_Sample_42_FD_206716 | JGI IMG/M metagenome (GOLD analysis project Ga0335083, IMG submission 206716) | Soil microbial communities from Loxahatchee National Wildlife Refuge, Florida, United States - Lox_Sample_4.2 | ecosystem: Environmental > Terrestrial > Soil > Wetlands | place: USA...
CGTGTTGCATCGCGAACACGCCGACGCGCTCGCCCGACGAGATCTTGCTGACTGCGTCGCACATGTGCAGTCCCGTGCGCTCCTGCCGAACGATGATCGTGCGGATATCGGCTTCGGCCGCCGCCTCGATGATCGGGTTGACCGGATAGCCGATCAAAAACTCGATGCCTTCGCGCTTGAGAATTTCCGCGATCGCGGCAGCTACCTTCATGAACCTCCTCCCATCGCTCGAGATCGATTCCACAGACCTTCACGCTGCGTATGAAAGCTCACCGCTTGCGCGGCCGCAACCATTCCCGCGTCGGTGAAAGCCACCCCGTCCAGCAGGCCGCCAGCACACCTCCCGCTTGCGACCGTGCTATGGCCTCGTCGGCGGCGGGGTGTCGGGGCCTGTCCCAAACCTTGCCTGCCGCTCGCGCCGACGCGCCATTCCCTGGAGTAAGGCGCCAACAGCCAGGCTCGTACCGGCGTCCCGTTGCGGCCAGGGAATTTTAAGTGGGAATCAGACAACAAGCCACAATGCCGTGGATCGGTCACAGGTTCGCGCCCACGAGATTACGTTTCGTACGGAGCGGTAGGGTTGCGTGGCAGCCGCTCCAGGCCAGCGCGTTCGGAATCCTCGATGCCGGCCAAAACATCCCGCTGGCCGATAGGTTGCGTGCCGACATCGACCCGCTGCGCCGTCTGCAGATCGTCGCCCTGCCCTGCGACGGACCACGTGACCCCCACGGCTGGGTTCAGCGAGAACCAGTGCGTTGGTCGGGTTGCCTCCTGCCAGCGCCTGCAGTTCGGCGTTTGGGCGTGCCCGGCGTCCGGGTCGTATCAAGGCGGCGGCCGATCCTGCCGTTATCCTAAGGGTTGTGAGAGCCCCGCTTGCGTCGCAGGCGGACCGTCACGCACTCTGACTCTCGCGAAATGTTCACGCTCGCCCAGTTATCCCGCGTCGCCCTCGAGGCGCAGCCGCAGCTCGCCTTCACCACGCTGGAGATCGGCGCCTTGCCGCTGGAAGGGCAGACCGAGCCCGCGCATCAGCTGCTCGATGCATTCCCCGGGTCCCGCGTCATCGCCTTCGAGCTCGACAAGCAGCTCTGCGCGGAGCTCAACCGTAAGGCCCGCCACGGGATACGCTTTTATCCAGTCGCGCTCGGCAAGGCCGAGGAGACGCGGAAGCTCTATGAGACGAGGCATCCGATGTGCACCTCGCTCTACCAGCCCAACGAGCCGCTGCTCGAGCGCTACGTGAACCTCGAGGTGGCGATGCTCAAATCCGTCGGGTCGGTGCAGACCGTCAGCCTGGACCGCTTCGTCGCCGACAACGGCGTGACCGACGTGGACTTCATCAAGATCGACGTCCAGGGCGCGGAACTCGACGTGTTCGCTGGCGCCGTAACGGCGCTGCGCGGCGTGGTCGCCATCGTGAGCGAAGTCGAATTCGTGCCGCTGTATGTCGATCAGCCGCTGTTCGGCGACGTCTGCCGCTTCCTCGATGGCCACGACCTGATGTTCCACAAGCTCCTGGGCATGGCCGGCCGCGCCCTGAAGCCGACGCTGGTGAATAACGACCCCAACTACGCCGTTCAGCACATGTGGTCCGATGCGATGTTCGTTCGCAACGTGCGGAAGCTCGACCAGCTCGCCCCGCAGAAGCTGCTCAAGCTGGCGGTGCTCGCGCACCTCTATCACAGCCCGGACTTGATGTTCCACTGTCTCGAGCGCTACGAGGAGCACTGCGGGGCAGGCGTGCTCCAGAAGCTCCTACGCACCGGGTCCTGAGCGGGGCCCCCCGGCTGCGATATCCGGCCCCGGGGGCAAGCCGGGGATCGCTGCTGTCTCGCTGGGAATGGGCGAAGGCGGACGCACCTTGATCACGGCGCGAGACCCGACAAGAGAAGGCACTCAATAGCGCGGCGCGCAGAGGACTCGAAACGTGTGAATTGGCCGCCCATCGGGATCGCACTGGCTATGGCAAGTGCCGCCTGTGACAATCTGAAGACCAACCATAACCTGACCAGCTGGACATTGACTGGTCTTTCCTACGGCATTGAGACCACCACCGAAATTCTGCTCCGTTTGCCACGCCCCGTTGGGCGCGCTCATGAGCCTCGTTTGTATCTGGTTCACCTGAGACTGCAAGGCATTCACCGTGTCGATCTCCGCACGCAGCCGCCCCTGAAGCTCGCTCAAGCAAGCAACCATACCTGCGTTACTTAGATCCGGCGGTATCGGGTCCTGGCAGGTTTGAGCCAAGCACGCACAGGATACGAGCGCCAAGACCAAAACGCTAAGAGAGCGAATCGCAACATTGCCTGCTTGTGTCTTCATTCGAACTCCTCCTTGGTCTGCGAACACACCGTCGTAGGGTGATAAGGGTGATATAAGAATCGTCGGGCCAGCTTGCGCGGCAAGTCCCCCGCTTTCGGCTGGTAATAGTGGATCCGCATGGCCGGCGTCTTGTGCGGCGTAACCACATCGTTTCGCAGGTCGGCAAGCTGCTCACAGATCCGGGATGTTGCCTCAGGGCGCACGTCACGAGACTTGAGAGTCTCCAGCTCAGCGCCACTGCACGCCTTCCCGAAGGTGGGGAAAACGGCGTGCTGCGACAGCGGGAAGACAGGTGCGCCTGTGTCCAAGGATCGCGGTCTTGGTGTTCTCGACGCACTCCTTCGCGTCAGTCTTGCGGGCGAACCTCCGGTTTGTACCCGGGAGTCCGCAAGCGCGAAACTGCGCACGGTAGCTCATTGACCCATCACCGTCCTCGCGCTCCTGTATGCCATTTGCCTTGGCCATCCACACTCTCGCGACGATCTGGCGTACATGGCGGAGCGTGAGTGCACCAGGCGTGTGCCACTTGATGCAAGCGATGTAACGACAATCGGCTTGATACTACCTATCTGTTTGTTCTCCATTGTGCCCGGAGCCGGACTCGAACCGGCACGGCCTTACGGCCAAGGGATTTTAAGTCCCTTGTGTCTACCTGTTCCACCATCCGGGCGCGCATCGGACTCCCGCACAAGCATACGGCAAAACAGCGCCTTGGCGCTGCCACGGTACGGAGCGCGCCTCTGGTTGCGGCTTTCCTTTGGATCGGCCCTGTGCGCGTGAGGTCGTGGACCCGGCCCTGTTGCAGACGACGGTTCCTTGAGCGACGCGAACGGGTCCTCAAGATTGCGACGCGCGAACCGCTAACCGTAGCGGTGGCGTTACGCACCACGGCTTGTTGCAAGCATGGCCGGCTGTGGCTAAGTGACCCCCAAGGCAGCGTCGCGGACACTCCTTGCCGCATCGGTTTCAGACCGGCAGGCATGACCGGCGCGGCAGGCTGGACCTCCGGCGAGCGAGGAGAGCTCGTCGACCCGAATCACATCCATCTGGCGGGCCTCGATGCATACTGCCGATCTTGCGATACGCCGTCGTTGGCACATCTGGCGCGCTGCCAACGCGGCACTCCTTACCTGGGTGCTGTTCGCAGCGGCGCCATTAAGTCTCGAGCGCGGACCCCAAGCGGCCGAGTTCGCCACCTCGGTCGAGATTCCAGGCGGTCAGTATCGAAGGCTGAAGATGCCCAACCTCCCGAAGGACGTGGTCATGGAGGTGGTGGTGCAGCCCACTGGGCAGGTCGTGGTCAGCCTGCTCAACGAGCAGGACGCGCTGCACTTTCCGAAGGCGCTAGACCCTGTTTTTGTCGGGTCGGTCGATCACCGCTCTTCGTTCAGCGTGATCATTCCCGCCGCAGGAACTTACTTCCTCGTGCTCGACAACCGCCAGGGCAGCGAACCGCGGAAAGTTAAGCTGGCCATTCGAGCGGAACGGGGCACATCGGCGCCGGGCGGCGCCCAGCCACCTTCCCCGCCCGCCGTCCCCCCAAGCGGGGCTAGCAAACCAGACAGGCTTTGACTCGCAGCTGAACGAACCCGGGATCCCGAGCGGAACTCGGTGAGCGAAGCAAGGCGCGCAGAGGTGACAGCTCGGACGCCGCGTACCCCGTTATGGGCGAGACCTGACGAGCCGGTTCGCACGGCCCGCCGGGCGCACTACTTCAACTCGCCGTACCGGTTTTCGTATTCGGCGATGAGCTTGGACAGCAGCTGGTTCAGCCGCTTCGCCGCGAACGGCGAGAGCACGATCCGATGCTCCAGCTCGATCTCCATGTCCTGGGGCGCACGTTCCCAGTTGTGGTTCACTCCGAAGTTCAGCACCACCTCCTCCCGCGTGCTCGTCGCGTTGCAGAAGTTGGCGTAGCTGCTCTTTAGAGCGTCGGACTTCCAGCGGACTTTGACCTGCGGTTCGGGGGGTTTCTGAGCGGCGTCGTCAGTAGGTTGCTTGGCCATAGGCATCTCCGTAGCGGTCGCAGCGGTTGCAAGTTTCATTCCAACTGACTCAGGACAGATCAGGTGGTGCGACGGCTACGTGGTGACGCTCGCGCGGAGAGATGCCTTGGCGGAGACGATCGCGTGCTGGGCAGCGCTGCGCCCGAACGGCGCGTGACGCGGAAGGGGTCGGACGCCGGCAGAACTCCCTGCCCGGCAGATTCGTGGAGACATCGTGGTCAGCCCATGGTTGGCTGGCGTCACGAACAGCGGACGCTACAGATAGCGCTCTGCCTTCGCGATCAGGTCCTCCTTGGGGGGGAGTTCGCTGCGCGGGCAGCGGGCGATCGCGATCGCGGCTTGCAGGCCATCGCCAATGGAGAGCTCGGGGACGACCAGCTCGTTGACCGCCTCGGTGCTGCCCTCGTCCACCTTGATGCCCATCCGGCTCAGCCGCAGCGGAGTATGGGTGAGCGTGATGTGCTGCTCGGGATGGGAGAACACCTCGTCGATGCGCTGGATATACCCATCCAGCGTCGCCAGGCTGGCTTTGGCTTCGATGTAGCTGTCGACCGTCTCCTTCAACTCCCGCTCGACGGCCTTGATCTCCTCCGCGATCAGCGCCGGGTCCTTCACGATCCCCTCGACTCCGTCGCGCGCGAGGTTGAGCACGCGCAGTCGCGCGCCGAGATACGCCTTGTGCTCCTGCAGCTCGGTGGCTTTCATGTCGAGCGTGATGATGCGCGATAGCGCGACCTGTGCGAGGCGCTCGATGGCGCGCCGTCCGACCTCGAGACGCGTCGCGGCGAGCGTGGGGGCAGGCGCAACCAGTCGATGTCCGGAGAAGCTCACCGTGACCTGCGGCACATCGTGCCTCACTTCGTTGCCGACGAGCTGCGGGGCGAGCACCGTGCGCTCCTCTTTTTTCATCCCGAGCAGGGCGTAGGCTTCCGCGACGTCCCGGTTAGCTGGATCCTCGAAGAACGTCCTGAGCTCCGTGCTGCGCCCCAGGCACGCGGGCACATCGTCCGCGGTGGCGAAGAAGGCATTCAGGCGCGGGTCTTCGTTCCATGCCGCTCGTGAGAGAAGCAGCGGTTCGAGCGGCTGACGTCCGATGGAGCGCAGATGCGCAATGGTCTTGCGTATGCACCCTTCCAGCTTCTCCCGGTAGCGGGTATTGAGCCGCACGCGCGGCTCGACTGCCTCCACCACGGCCTCGATCGAGTCGGCGATGAGCTGACGCTCTGCGGCCTCATCCGCAGACGACTCGGCGCCGCCGAACAGGGCGGCCGCTACGCGTTCGAGAAGCGAAATGGCCATGCCTCGCTCCTGTCAAGAAACCCGGCCAGGCCGATCTCACTCACGCGCAGAACGGCCGGACGACCGGCGGCATACCGAACAAAGCGCGGTGGGCATCGCACACGAAGTCTGCGACGTGAACCCGCGCTCACCAATCCATGACCGGGACCCAGGCACGCAGCTCCCGGCCTTGGAAGACGCGTCCCTGGATACGCTTGGCCAGCGCTTCGGCCTGCGCACGCGTCATCTCCATCTCGATCAGCGCCGAAGGCGTACCGCTCTCCTTGACGAGCTTGATCTTCTCCACCGGCGCGAACGGGCTCAGTGCGCTCCGAATCCCCTCCTCCGAGACGTCATCAGGAAGATTTCCGATAACGATACGCATCGATCGATTCCTCCAAGCCGAATGCAGCGCTCATCGTACCGACCGGATCCCCAGCTTGTCGAGGCGCGAATGACCCGATCGCGTTCTGCCAGAGGCAGCCGCTACCCGCCTTCCGGTTCCCGCATCGGCGTACCAGGACGCCATCGCCGCCATGCCAGGAAGGCGAAGATCACCCCCGCCAGCCCGAGCGCGTAACCGAAGACTGAAGCCGTGACGTCTGGCGGCGCCGCGTTGCGCGTGGCGATCAGAAGGGCAAGACCGGGGTTGCGCATCGCCGCCGCAACCGCCGCGGCGGGCCAAACCGAGGCGTCGCGGCCAGCGACAAGGGCGCCGGCGACGAGTGCGCAGAGCGTCAGTCCTACGCCGGCGGCGAAGGGCGCCCATCCGAGCGCGACGATCCTGGGGCCGAGCACGACGACGCACAAGACGATCAGTGCGAGCAGCATCACGTTGGAGATCATCGCGAGCCGCGGCTCGAGACGCGCCGCTACCGTAGGTCGCCAGGCGCGCAGCGCTGCGCCGAGGCCCAACGGCAACAACTGAGCGAAGAAGACCTGCCGGGCGACATCGAGCGGGGAAATCGCGAACCGCACAGAAAATATCCAACTCATGATCGCAACGCTGACCGGAACGGTGACGACGGCGAAGATCACGATCGCAAGATGGAGCGTCGGGGCAAACTCCGGCCCTGCACCCGCTTGGAGCGCGCGCCGGAGCGCGACCGGTGCGCCGGGGGAAATCGCCATCAGAATGATGCCAGCGGCCACAGCGCCACGCAGCCCGAACAGCTTCACGATGACGACCGCCAAGATCGGCACAGGTACGACCACCGCGAACAGAACCGCCGCGAGTATTACGCGCCGCTGTAGCGCCTTGACGATTCGCTCACGCTCGAGCAGCAGCCCCAGCGACAGCATCACGGAGAAGACCGTCACCGCGGCGAGTGGAAAGATCAACTCGAGGCGGAATAGTGCCGTCACGTCGCACGCGACATAGCTGCCATCTCGAAGACGTGATGCTGCCAGGGAGGCAGATCGAGGTAGAGCCCGCGGGATTGCAGGTCATCTCCGTCGCGATCGTACTGAGCGGTGCCAAGCAGATCGCGCAAGCGCCATCGCTTGCCGGCGAGGTCGGCGAACGGCAGTCGGACGTAACCCTGACTGCGATGATCCGCATCGTTCACGCCGACGATCAGCCGGTTGCCGCCGTCATCGACCCAGGCATACGCGATCAGGGCTTCGCAGGATGGGTTGCCATCCCAAGCGGGAGCGCATTCCAGCAAATGCCATTCTCCTCGCCGCACGACGGGATGGCGCAACAGCTCTAGCAGCGATGCATAGAATCGCCGGATGCTGGTGTTCACCGGTTCGGCCGGTGCGCGGACGAGATGTGGCGAGATCCGCTTCACGCGCCCCTCGAACTGGCCCTGATGAAAGAAGCGCAGGCCTGGCGCCAGATAGGTGACCACAGCCGCCGCTTCATGCGCACCCGGCGCGAAAGTGGCCGCCGCCCGGGGCTCGTCGTGATTTTCGAGAAAGCGTGCCAAGCGGCTCTGGTAGTCGAGCCCGGCTAGGAGATGCTCCCGCACGGCACGCGCATGCCCCTCGCGTAGCCGGTCGTACAACCTCTTGTCGTAGGCGTAGTCGAAACCCTGCTGCTGCATCGTCCATTCCAGGTCCCAATAAACTTCGGCGAGGAACAAGAACTGCGGATGCTGTTGCCGCACGGCCGCGAGCGCTTTCGGCCAAAAGGGCTCGGGCAGCCTGCCCCACGTGCGCTCGAAGACCTCGGGCAAGACGAGCATGGCCATGTCACAGCGCACCCCGTCGCACTGCCCGGCGATCTTGCGCAACTCGCCGATCATCGCCGCCTGTGTGGCCGGGTTGGCATAGTCGAGCTGCAGCGTGTCGGGCCATCCTGGGAAGTACGGATCGCGTCCGTAGGCGAGCAGCAGAGATCCGCCCGACGTGCTCACACGAGTGTAGTTTTTGGGCGCCCGCGCCAGATCGATCTCGCTGCCATGGACGAAATAGTCCGGATGTTGCTCGACCCACGGGTGGTCGGTAGCCATGTGGTTGGGAACGAAATCGAGCATCAGCCGTAGGCCACGTTGTCGCAGTTTCGCGCGCAGGCGCGCCAACGCCGCATCGCCTCCCAGAGCTGAATGGACGGTGTAGCCCGTGATCGCGAAGCCGGAGCCTGCAATGTCCTCCTCGCGCAAGTCCGGCAGCGTCTCCTGGAATTCCCTTCGCCATTCGACATTCGCGCGTGAAATGCGCTGCCCGGCCAGCCCCGTTTGCCACACGCTCAGCAGCCAGATCCAGTCGAACCCGTGACCGGCGAGACGGTCCAGCTCGCCCTCCGGGATATCGTCCAGCGTGGCTGGCCTGCCCAGGGACTGCGCGAGCTCCGTGAGCCAGACGCGGGTGTTGATCTGATAGAGCGACGGGTAGAGCGGTTCGCCCACTTCAGACGCCGCGGCCCACAGCCGTGCTCCGCGCTCGGCCGCCGCGTGTCGGCTCTACCTCCGTCACGGCGGCCAGTTTCCCGAGTTCCAGGAACTGATCGCCCATGCTGGTCGCGAACAGGTGCATGATCCGGGCGACGATCCCGGTCCAGCCTGTCTGATGGCTCGCTCCCAGGCCGGCGCCGTTGTCGCCATGGAAGTATTCGTAGAACAGGACGTAGTCGCCCCAGTGCGGGTCCTCCTGGAACTTGCGGGAGGCGCCGAACACGGGGCGTTTCCCCGTCTCGTCGCGCAGGAAGATGCTCGTCAACCTGCGGCCGATCTCCTCGGCGACCTGGTACAACGTCATCTGCCGCCCGGAGCCCGTGGGACACTCGACGGTGAAGTCGTTCCCGTAATAGGTGTGATACTGCAGCAGCGCGCGGATGATCAGAGCATTGACGGGCATCCAGATCGGACCGCGCCAGTTGGAGTTGCCACCGAACATCCCGGTGTCGGATTCCGCCGGGAGATACGACACTCGATATTCCTGATCCCCGACGCGGAAGACGTAGGGATGCTCTGCATGGAAGCGCGAGAGCGCGCGGATCCCGTAGGGGCTCAGGAACTCGTTCTCGTCGAGCATTTTCGCCAGCACGCGCCGGAGCTTGGTTTCGTTCAAGATCGAGGCGAGCAAGCGGTCTCCGCGACCGCGCTTGGCCGGGTCGTGGATGTTGGCTGTGAGCTCCGAGCGAGCGGTGAGGAATCGGCGCAGAGGTTCGAGCAGTTCCGGATGCTGCTTGATCAGCTGTCCTTCGAACACAGTGACCGCGCAAAGCGGAAGCAGGCCGACCATGGAGCGCACCTTCAGGCGCTGGGCCGTGCCGTCGGGCAAGCGCAACACATCGTAGAAGAACCCGTCCTCCTCGTCCCACATCCCGACATCCTCGCCGGCGTGCATCATGGATGAAGCGATGTAGAGGAAGTGCTCGACGAACTTGAGGGTCATCTCCGCATAGGCGGGCCTTTGCATCGTGAGCTGTACGCCGATCTCGAGCATGTTCTGGCAGAACAGCGCCATCCAAGCCGTGCCATCCGCCTGTTCCAGATATCCTCCGGTGGGCAGCGGTGCGCTGCGGTCGAAGACGCCGATGTTGTCCAGCCCAAGGAACCCGCCCTCGAACACGTTGTTGCCGGAGCGGTCCTTGCGGTTCACCCACCAGGTGAAGTTGAGCAGTAGCTTGTGGAAACAGCGTTCGAGCCACTCGACGTCGCCTTGGCCGCGGCGCAGCTGCTCGAGGCGGTAGGTGAAGATGGTGGCCCAGGCGTGCACGGGTGGATTGACATCGCCGAAGTTCCACTCGTAGGCGGGGATCTGCCCGCTGGGGTGCAGATATTGCCCTTTGAGCATCAGGTCCAGCTGCTGCTTGCCGAACCCCTCATCCACCAGCGTGAGCGCGAGTACGTGAAAGGCCAGATCCCACGCTGCATACCACGGATACTCCCACTTGTCGGGCATCGACAGGATGTCGGCGTTGTACATGTGGTGCCAGTGCTCGTTCCGGGGCGCTGCACGCTGCTTGCGCTTGTACGGGTTCGCTCCGCGCTCTTCGAGCCATTTGTCGACGTCATAGTAGTAGAACTGCTTCGACCACAGCATTCCGGCCAGCGCCTGGCGCATCACGCCTGCCGCGTCCCCTCTCAGCGCAGCGGGGATGATCGAGGCGTAGAACTCGTCGGCCTCTTGACGGCGCGCTTTCACCACGTCCTCGAAACCCCCGAACGGACCGCCTCGCGCATCGCGCGACTTGGCAAGCGTACCTGGTGCCTGATCGCTCAGTCGCAAGCGCAAGATCCGGCACTCGCCCGCTCCCACCGTCAGCCGATAGTGCGCGGAGGCCTTCGTTCCCGTCTTTTCGGGGCTCACCGCGTCCTGATGGCCGTGGACGACATAGTTGTTGATCCCGTCCTTCACATAGGGAGTGCGGTTGGGAACTTGCAAGAGACGGTCACTGTTCGTTTCGTTCTCGGTGAAGAGCAGCGTAGGCGCGCCGTCGGCGTAGAAGAACCGCTCCCCCAACTCCGGGTGCGAGGCCGCAATCATGCTGCCTGCATCGGCCACAGAGGCATCGCGGAGCACGGGTCGAGGGGGATTTCCGCCCCACGACCACAGGTTGCGAAACCACAACGTGGGGAGCACGTGCAGCGTCGCCAGCGCCGGTCCGCGGTTGTGCACGCTGATCTGGATGAGGATGTCCTCCGGCGAGACTTTGGCATACTCCACGAACACGTCGAAATAGCGATCCTGATCGAACACGCCTGTATCCAGCAGCTCGTACTCGAGCTCGTTCCGGCTACGCTGCCGGTTCGTAGCGACGAGATCGTCGTACGGATAGGCTGCCTGGGGATACTTGTACAGATACTTCATGTACGAGTGCGTCGGTGTCGAATCGAGGTAGAAGTAGTACTCCTTGACGTCCTCGCCATGGTTTCCCTCGCTGTTGGTGAGGCCGAAGAGCCGCTCCTTGAGGATCGGGTCCTGGCCGTTCCACAACGCGAGCGCGAAGCAGAGCAGCTGCCGGTCATCGGAGATCCCACCCAGCCCGTCCTCTCCCCAGCGGTACGCGCGCGAACGGGCCTGGTCATGGGTGAAATAGTCCCATGCATTGCCCGAGTCGCTGTAGTCTTCGCGCACGGTGCCCCACTGGCGCTCGCTCAAATACGGTCCCCACTTCTTCCAGGGAACCTGCTGCTCCCGAGCCTCTTGCAGGCGTGTGTCTTCGACGGTCATGGCCCCTCTTCGCAGATAAAAGGATAAAACAGGGTCGCGGCGCTGCAAGGGCCGCGATTTCACGGCAAACTGTAAGTAGGTTCGCCTACGGCTGGTTTGATCTAGGTCAGCCGGAAGGAGATCCGGTCGGGTAGGCTCGGAGTGATTTCGGAGTCTTTCATCATTGCGCAACGAAAGCAATCATCCGGGCCTCATCCCCGGCTTAACGTGGCTGCGCAGCTACCCTGGGCGGTGGCTGCGCGCGGATGTGACCGCGGGGTTGATCGCGGCCGCCGTGGTCATCCCCAAGGCGATGGCGTTCGCCACGATCGCGGGCCTTCCGGTACAGGTCGGGCTGTATACCGTGTTCGTGCCGATGGTGGTGTACGCGCTGCTCGGCACCTCGCGTCCGCTCAGCGTCAGCACCACCACCACGCTCGCCATCCTGGCGGCCGCAGAGCTCGCTGAGGCGGTCCCGGATGGCGGGTCCGCGGAGCTCGCGATGGCGGGCGCAACCTTGGCGGTACTCGTGGGCGCGATGCTGGTGCTCGCCTCGGTGCTGAGGCTCGGCTTCGTCGCCAACTTCATCTCGGATCCCGTGTTGGCCGGCTTCAAGTCCGGCATCGGACTGGTGATCGTCGTGGACCAGGTCCCTAGGCTGCTCGGGTTCCATATTCAGAAGACCGGGTTCTTCAGAGATATCCTGGCGATGGTTCACCACTTGCCCCAAGCCTCGCTGGCGACCGTGGTGCTGGCACTGGTGACCCTCGTGTTGCTGTTTGGGTTGGAGCGCTTCCTGCCACGGGCCCCTGCTCCGTTGATCGCGGTCGCAGTGGGCATTGCGGCCTCGGGCCTGCTCGGCTTATCGCATGTGGGCGTGGAGACCGTTGGCAACCTTCCGCGCGAGCTTCCTACCTGGGCCTGGCCTCGGCTCGACCTCGCCGCACAGATGTGGCCTGGAGCGCTGGGTATTGCGCTGATGAGTTTCACCGAGAGCATCGCCGCCGCGCGCGCGTTCGCGAAGCCGGGGGAACCGCGTCCGCTGCCCAATCAAGAGCTGCTGGCGATCGGCATGGCCAACGTAGCCGGCGGCTTCCTCGGCGCCATGCCGGCCGGCGGCGGTACGACGCAGACAGCGGTCAACCGCAGCGCCGGCGCGCGAACTCAGATGGCCGAGCTCGTCACCGCGGCAGCGGCAGTTGCAACGCTGCTCCTGCTCGCGCCGCTCATCGCGCTCATGCCGAACGCAGTGCTCGCGGCCGTGGTGGTGGTGTATTCAGTGGGCCTGATTCGGCCCGCCGAGTTTCGCGAGATCGTGCGCGTGCGAAGGACGGAGTTCTACTGGGCCGTGATCGCCTTCGCCGGAGTGGCTTTGCTGGGCACGCTGAAAGGGATTGTCGTCGCGGTGATTGCCTCGCTGCTCGCGCTCGCCTATCAGGCGTACGATCCACCCGTGTACGCGCTTGGCCGCAAGCGCGGGACATCCGTATTCAGGCCGCTCTCGACGGAGCATCCGGACGATGAGACCTGGCCGGGCCTGCTGATCGTGCGGGCCGAAGGACGCATCTTCTTCGCCAACGCGCAACGCGTCGGGGACAAGATCTGGCAACTGATCGAGCGTACCAAGCCCGCCGTCATCGTGATCGACTGCAGTGCCCTCTTCGACATCGAATACACGGCGCTCAAGATGCTGGCCGAAGCGGAGGAGAACCTGCGGCGCGATGGCATTACACTGTGGCTCGCGGCCCTCAACCCCAACGTGCTTGCCGCCGTCCAGCATGCCAGCATCGGCGAGACCCTGGGCCGGGAGCGGATGCTCTTCAATCTGCAGGTGGCGGTCGAGAAATACGAAGAGGCCAGATCGTCGCGTGCGGCTGATGAACCGCGATCGCGTGCCGGAGCTCGGTCGGAGGCGGCGAGAGCAAACAGGGACAAGCGGAGATGACACCATGAAAACCGAATCGGGTAAAGCCAAGGCGGCCAACAGCAAGACGGCTGCGAAGCAGACCAACTCGGAGCCGAAAGAGAAGCTGAAGGGGAAGGAGTACGCGAAGGAGCTTGCGCGACTGCACGTCGAGCTCGTCAAGTTGCAGCAGTGGGTGGTCCACAAAGGGCTGAAGGTCTGCATCGTGTTCGAAGGCCGCGATGGCGCCGGCAAGGGCGGAACCATCAAGGCGATCACCGAGCGCGTGAGCCCGCGCATATTCCGGGTGACGGCGCTGCCCGCGCCGACCGAGCGCGAGAAGACCCAGATGTACGCGCAGCGCTACATCCCGCATCTGCCGGCGGCCGGCGAAGTGGTGATCTGGGATCGCAGCTGGTACAACCGCGCGGGCGTGGAGCGCGTGATGGAGTTTTGCTCGGAGGAAGCGGCAAAGCGCTTTCTGTCGCTCGTGCCGGCATTCGAGAAGATGATGATCGAATCCGGCATCATCCTGCTCAAGTACTGGCTGGAGGTGAGCATGGAGGAGCAGACCCGGCGGCTGGAGGCGCGCATCGACGATGGGCGCAAGATCTGGAAGCTCTCGCCGATGGACCTGAAGTCGTATAGCCGCTGGTACGACTACTCCAGGGCGCGCGACGAGATGTTCGAGGCGACCGACACAGCGTGGGCGCCGTGGTACGTGGTGAATTCGGACGACAAGAAACGCGCGCGGCTCAACCTCATCACCCACCTCCTCAGCAAGGTCCCGTACGAGGAGGCGCCGCGCGAAAAGGTGAAGCTGCCGAAGCGGCAGAAGCCCGGCAGCTACCGCGAACTCGACTATCCGTTCAAGTACGTCCCGGAGAAGTTCTAACGCGGGCAACGATCGTCGAGCTTTCCCTAGCGACCCTGGGCCGTGCTTGCGGCCGGGTTTTCAGTCGAGCGCAATCCGCACCGGACGGGCGCCCCAGATCTTTTCGCAGTACTCGCGAATCGCCCGGTCCGAGGAGAACTTGCCGGCGCGGGCCGTGTTCAGGATCGACATCCGAGTCCAGCGCTTTGGATCCTGCCACGCCGCACTCACGCGCTCCTGGCACGCTACGTAGCCGGCATAGTCGGCTAGCACCAGGAAGGGATCCGAATGCAGCAGGTTCTCCACGAGCGGACGGAACACCTCGCGATCCCCGCGTGAGAAATGGCCGCTGCCAATGAGATCCAACGCTTGGCGCAGCTCGGCGTTCGCCTCGACGTAAGCGGCGGGCCGATAGCCTTCGCGCTTGACGCGGTCCACCTCCTCTGCAGTCAAGCCGAACAGGAAGAAGTTTTCCGCACCGACCTCTTCCCGGATCTCGACGTTGGCACCGTCCAGCGTCCCGATCGTCAGCGCACCGTTCAGCATGAACTTCATGTTTCCGGTGCCAGAGGCCTCCTTGCCGGCGGTGGAGATCTGCTCGGATAGATCGGCGGCCGGGTAGATCGCGTGCGCGTTCTTGACGTTGAAGTCGGGGAAGAACACCACCTTCAGCCGTCCGCCCATCGCGGAGTCGTTGTTCACCGCCTCGGCCACGCCGTTGATCAGGCGGATCATGAGCTTGGCCATGTAGTAGCCGGGTGCCGCCTTCCCACCGAAGACGAAGCAGCGCGGCACGATGTCCAGCTTCGGGCTCTGCCGCAGACGCTGGTAGAGCGTGACGATGTGCAGCACGTTCAGGTGCTGGCGCTTGTACTCGTGGATGCGCTTGACCTGGATGTCGAACAGCGCGTCCGGATCGACGACCACGCCGGTGCGCTCGCGGATGCGCGCCCTGAGCGCATCCTTGTTCTGCCACTTTACCCGGCGCCATTGCTCTTGGAACGACGCGTCGCCGGCGCGCTCTTCGAGGCCCTTGAGGCGCGACGGGTCCGTGACCCAGCCCTCCCCGACGGCGCCGGTCAACAACCGCGCAAGCTGCGGGTTGCTCAACACCACGAAACGGCGCGGAGTCACGCCATTGGTGACATTCTGGAAGCGCTCCGGCCACAGCTCCGCGAAGTCCCGCAACACAGTCTGCTTGAGCAGCGTCGAGTGCAGCGCGGCGACGCCGTTGACGGTGTGACTGCCGACGGTCGCGAGGTTCGCCATGCGTACGCGCTTTTCGCCGGCCTCGTCGATCAGAGACAGCCGCGCCACGCGCGCGTCGTCGCCGGGATAGCGCCGCCGGACCTCGTCCAGGAAGCGGCGATTGATCTCGTAGATGATCTCGAGCGGGCGCGGCAGCAAACTCTGGAACAATGGCAGGCCCCAGGTTTCGAGCGCCTCGGGCAGCAGCGTGTGGTTGGTATAGGCGAGCGTGCGCTGGGTAATGTCCCAGGCCTGCTCCCACGGGACCAGCCGCTCGTCCACCAGCAGGCGCATCAGCTCGGCCACTGCGATCGAGGGGTGAGTGTCGTTGAGCTGAACCGCGAACCTGTCCGGGAAGCGCGCGAGCGGTTCACCCTTCAGGTCGAGCAGGTGCAGCAGGTTCTGCAGCGAGCAGGAGACGAAGAAGTATTGCTGCGCGAGGCGCAGGCGTTTGCCGACCTCCGGCTCGTCGTTCGGGTAGAGCACCTTGGACAGCGTCTCGGAGATCACCTTCTGCTCTACCGCACCGTAGTAATCGCCGATGTTGAATCCCTGGAAGTCGAAGGACTCGACCGCCTCGCTCTTCCACAACCGCAGCGTGTTGCAAGTGTTCACGCGATACCCGAGGACGGGGGTGTCGTACGGCACGCCCTTGACTCTTCCTCTTGGGACCCAGCGCACGCGATAGCGCCCCTCGACATCGGCCTGCGCCTCGGTGTGACCGCCGAAGTTCACATAGAAGCTCACATCCGTGGGAACGATTTCCCAAGGGTTGCCCTTCTGTAGCCACTTGTCGGTCACCTCTACCTGGCAACCGTCGCGGATTTCCTGGTCGAAGATGCCGAACTCGTATCGGATCCCGAACCCGACCGCCGGCACCTGGAGCGTCGCCAGCGAATCCATGTAGCACGCCGCCAGCCGGCCGAGGCCCCCGTTGCCCAGGCCCGGCTCCTCTTCCAGCGCGATCAATCGGTCGAGGTCCTGGCCGAGCGAGCGCATCGCCTGACGCGCGGTTTCCTCGATGCCGAGGTTCACCAGGTTGTTGCCCAGTTGCGGTCCGGTCAGAAATTCCGCCGACAGGTAGCAGGCGATCTTCACATCGCGCGCGGCGTAAGCCCGTACGGTACTCACCCATCGCGCCAGCAGCCGGTCCCGCACGCTGTAGGAGAGCGCCATGTACCAGTCATGAGGCGTTGCGATCTCCGGCAGACGAGCCTGCAGATAGGCGAGGTTATCGAGCACGGCGCGCGCGAGCGTTTCGGCGCTAAGCCCGGTGCGGGTCGGTTCCGAAGGCATCCCTGCTTCCTCTAGTAGCCTGGCGGCGCGAGCACGGCTCGGCGCGTCTGGCGTGACGGCTGCTCGGCGAATCCCGGCGGATCTGCTCCGAGCATCAATACGGCCACATCCAGTTGGTGATCTCCGGCCGGTCTGTGCCCTGCTCTCGTGCATAACTCAAGTTGAGGATGATCTCGTTCTTCATCCTTTCCTTGAGATGCGCGGCCTTGTTCTGCAGCCGGGGTACCCGGTCGATCACATCGATCACCAAGTTGAAGCGGTCCACCTGATTGAGGATCGCCAGCTCGAGCGGGGTGTTGATGTTGCCCTTCTCCTTGTAGCCTCGGACATGCAGATTGTCATGATTGTGGAAGCGGTAGGCGAGCTTGTGGATCAGCCAGGGGTAGCCGTGAAAGTTGAAGATGATGGGCTTGTCGAGCGTGAACAGGCTGTCGTATTCGCGCTCCGTCGAGCCATTCGGATGTTCGGTCGCCGGCTGCATCTTGAACAGGTCGACGACGTTGACAAAGCGCAGCTTCAGATCGGGCAGATGCTCGCGCAAGATGGCCGTGGCGGCCAGCGCCTCCTGCGTGGCCACATCGCCACAGGATGCCATCACCACATCCGGCTCTTCGCCGGCGTCATTGCTCGCCCGGGCCCAGATGCCGATGCCCTTGGCGCAATGCCCGACCGCCTCTTCGATTGTGGTGAACTGCAGGTGCTTCTGCTTGTCTGCGACGATGACGTTGATGCAGTCCCTCGACCGCAGACACTGGTCGGCCACAGCGAGGAGCGTGTTCGCATCCGGCGGCAGATAGATGCGAGTGACGGTCGGGCTCTTGTTCGTCACCAGGTCGATGAAGCCCGGGTCCTGATGCGAGAACCCGTTGTGGTCCTGCCGCCAGACGGTCGAGGACAGCAGGATGTTCTGGGACGATACCGAAGCACGCCACGGCACGTGGTTCTTGCAGATGTCCAGCCACTTGGCATGCTGGTTGAACATCGAGTCCACCACATGGGCGAACGCTTCGTACGTGTGGAAAAAGCCGTGGCGGCCGCTCAACAGGTAGCCCTCGAGCCATCCCACCAGGGTGTGCTCGGAGAGCATTTCCATCACCCGGCCATCGCGCGCCAGCTCGCCGCCGTCGGCATCCTCCGGCAGAAGATCGGCCATCCAGGTCTTCTTGCTCACCTCGTAGATGGACTGCAGGCGGTTCGAAGCGGTCTCATCCGGGCCGAACACCCGGAAGCTCGCCATGTTGTTGCGCATCACATCGCGCAGGAACTCACCGAGCGGCTTGGTGTTCTCATGCAGAACCTTCCCCGCCTGCTCCACGTCCACCGCGTAGTTGCGGAAGTCGGGGAGCTTCAACTCCTTGCGCAGCAGACCGCCGTTGGCATGCGGGTTCGCGCTCATGCGCCGCCGGCCCTCAGGCGCCAGTGCTCTGAGCTCCGCGATCAACCGCCCGTTTGCGTCGAACAACGCATCGGGCTTGTAGCTGCGCATCCAATTCTCCAGCATCCGGAGGTTGGCCGGGTTGTCGCGCACATCCGCAAACGGCACCTGGTGCGAGCGCCACGAACCCTCGAGCTTATGTCCGCCCATTTCCTTCGGTCCGGTCCAGCCCTTGGGCGAGCGCAGCACGATCATCGGCCAGCGCGGCCTCTCGGGATTGCCGCTCTCGCGGGCCTTCTTCTGAACGGCGCGGATTTCAGCGACCGCGGCATCGAGCGTCGCGGCCATCTTCTGATGCATCTCGCTCGGCTCGGAGCCCTCGACGAAGTAGGGCTTGTAGCCGTAGCCTACGAACAACGCCTCCAGCTCGTCGTGGCTGATGCGGGCAAGGATGGTCGGGTTCGCGATCTTGTAGCCGTTGAGGTTCAGGACCGGAAGCACGGCGCCGTCACGAACCGGGTTGATGAACTTGTTGGAGTGCCAGGCCGTGGCCAACGGCCCTGTCTCCGCTTCGCCGTCGCCGACCACGCAGGCAACGATGAGGTCAGGATTGTCGAGCGCCGCGCCGTACGCGTGCGACAGGCTGTACCCGAGCTCGCCGCCTTCATGGATCGAGCCCGGTGTCTCGGGAGTGACATGCGAGCCGATATGTCCGGGAAAAGAGAACTGCTTGAAGAACTTCTGCATCCCCTCCTCGTCCTCGCTCTTGTCGGGATAGATTTCGGAGTAGGTGCCTTCGAGGTAGCTGGGGCCCAGCACACCGGGCGCGCCGTGACCGGGGCCGGCCATGAAGACGACGTCCAGGCCGTCGCGCTTGATGATCCGGTTCAGATGCGCCCACACGAACGACAGCGCCGGGCTGGCTCCCCAGTGCCCCAGCAGGCGATACTTCACATGCTCGGGCTTCAGGGGTTCCCTGAGCAGCGGATTGTCCTTGAGGTAGATCATCCCGACGGACAGGTAATTGCAGGCGCGCCACCAAGCGTCGATCAGACGCAGCTCCTCGCTCGTGAGCGGGTTGTGTGGGTGCGAATGCGAGCTTGCGGGCTTGGCCATTCTGAGGTCTCCTGTAGATACGGTTCCTAGCGCTGCCTCCCGATCCTATCGAAGTCTGATTGCGTCACGGTTGCAGCCCGATGTCGTCGACGCGCGTGCGAGTCTCTGCCCCGTCCGGCCTGTCGCAGGCGTTGCGATCGGAACGATGAAGATCTTAAACTTATCCCGGGCCTGGAGCAGCGTGCTTGACCCAGGTCAAGCATCCGCGCGCGGAACCCAAACGGACGCTGCCGGGCTCGAACCGGACAGCCGATTACAGGTGTCGCGATGGAACAGATCGTCCCTCGGTGGGAGTGGAGAACCTTCGCCCAGAGCTTCGGCAAGTCCGACGAGCGACTCGCCGCGCTCAAACCCAGCGGCGTGCAGGAAAGCGATGAGCTGTACCTGCTCTCGCCGCTATCCGACGAGAACGCCAAGATCCGCGACCTGCTGTTGGACATCAAGACGTTGCAGCAAGTCGACCAGAATGGTCTGGAACAGTGGCGGCCCGTGATGAAGGCTGCTTTCCCCTTATCCGCCGCCGACGTCACAAAGGTGTTCAACGTCCTCGGACTCGTCCCGCCTCCTTCGATCGGGGCACAGTACACGCTCGAGCAACTCACCACCGCGCTCGGAGGGCCCGGAGGAGCCACGCGAGTGGTCAACGTGCACAAGAAGCGGGCTCACTACGAAGTCGACGGGTGTCTGGCGGAGATGACCGAGGTCGTGGCGGACGGAAACAGGACCCGCACGGTCGCGATCGAATCCGAGGATCCCGCGCGCGTGGTCGCTGCCGTGCGCAAGCTCGGACTGGATCGGTTCGAGAATATCAACTATCCGCGCGGCCTCAAGCAACTCCTCGGAATGAAGAGCTGAGGAGATTCGGAATGCCCGTCTACGCGGTCATCGACGTCGGGACGAACTCGGTCAAGTTTCATCTCGGCGAAAGGCGCGAGGACGGGACATGGCGGACGGTCGTCGACCGCGCGGAGATCACGCGATTGGGCGAAAGGCTGGACAAGACGGGCGAGTTGAGCGGTGAAGCCATAGCGCGCACCGCCTCTGCCATCGCGGCGATGGTGACCGAGGCCCGGGAGCATTCGGCGGCTGGCATCGCCGCGGTCGGCACGATGGGGATGCGGAGTGCACGCAACAGCGATCAGCTCATCGACGCGGTCCGGCAGCGCAGTGGCGTCTCGATCGAAGTCATCTCAGGCGAGGAAGAAGCGCGGCTGGCGTATCGGGCCGTCGAGTCCGGGCTGGGCCTTGCGGCGGCTTCACTGGCGATCTTCGACACCGGCGGGGGCAGCACCCAGTTCACTTTCGGTCACGGGTCGAAAGTCGACGAGCGCTTCAGCCTCGACGTCGGTGCGGTCCGCTACACGGAGCAGTACGGCCTTGGAGGAGTGGTCTCGCCTGCGCAAATCCACGCGGCATTGGACGCGATCGCCACCGAGCTTACGCAGCTCGACACGCGGCGTTCACCGGAAGTCCTGGTGGGCATGGGCGGCGCCGTCACGAATATCGCAGCGGTGAAGCATGGGCTCGCGAAGTACGATCCGGAAATCGTCCAGGGCTCGTTCATCGATCATGGCGAGATCGAGCGGCAGATCGCGCTCTACAGCTCTCGGTCGCTCGCCGAGCGGCGCACAATCGTCGGGCTGCAGCCGAAGCGGGCCGACGTCATCCTGGCGGGTGCGTGCATCGTCAAGACCGTCATGGAAAAGCTCGGCAAAGACAGCCTGCGTGTCAGCGACCGAGGGCTGCGCCATGGGCTGCTGATCGATCGATTCGGAACGTGATCTTTCGCTGCACAGTTGCCGCTCATCCGGGGGGACCGCGCACCTGGCGAATCGCGTTGCAAAGCTCGACGAAGCGATCATCCTGCGGCCAGCGTTCCAGCTCGAGCGTGAGCTTGCGCCGCCAGTTCGCGTAGCTCCTCGAAGTTCCCGGGAGATTGACCTGGTCCGTCTGGCCCAGCACGTCCTCGAGCTGCGTCACCGCGAGCCTGCAGGGCGTGCGCGCAAGGTAGACCTGCACCGCGCGCGCCAGCTCCGGGGTCATGGCCGGAGCGGACGCGGGGTCGGTCGTGACGCCCGCCGGCAGCAAGCCTTCGCGCTGTAGCGCGAGCAAGAGGCGCGCGCGGTCCTGGTCGCGTTCCAGAACTTGCCGCTCGCGCTGCTCCTCGGAGGGAAACAGCCTCAGCTCGGCACGCAGCGCGAGATCGCGCGCCTCCCAGAATCCGGCCAAAGTGGGCAGGTCGTGCGTAGACGCAGCGACCAGCGCCTCGGCGGGATACTCATCCGGTGCCTTGAACTCGCCGCCATCGCGCCGTTCGAAGTAGAGCACCCGATAGGACAGCACCCGCAGCCGGGAGAGCGCGTGCCTCACCTCGTCGGGTACGGTACCGAGGTCTTCGCCAATGACCAGGCACCGGTTGCGCTGGCTCTCCAATGCGAGGATCCCAAGCAGCTCATCCAGCGGATAGCGCACGTAAGCGCCATGCGCCGGGCCGGCTCGCGGCGGGATCCAGAACAACCGCATCAACCCCATCACGTGATCGATGCGCAGCGCCCCGGCATGGCGCATGTTTGCACGCAGCGTCGCGATGTACGTCGCGAAACGCGAATCGGCCAGCCGCGCCGGAATGAGCGGCGGCAGCCCCCAGTTCTGACCGTTCAAGCTGAAGTCGTCCGGAGGTGCGCCCACGCCGGCCTCGACGGCGAAGAGGTCCTGATTGGACCACGCTTCCGCGCCCCCGCGATCTATGGACACCGCGAGGTCACCGTATACGCCTATGCTCATTCGCAACTCGGACGCGCGCTCACTGACCTCGCGCACCTGGCACTCGGCCTGCCATTGCAGCCACTCGAAGAACTCGATGCGCTCGCGGTGCGTCTCGGCAAACTGCGACACGTCGGCGGATCCAGGCTCGCGGTACGCGGCTGGCCAGACTGGCCAGCCCCAAGCATCTGGATCCTGCCGAAAGAAGTGCTCCTGCAACGCCTCGTACAAGCCATGCAGGCGCAAGGCCGCGCCTCCACGCGCCTGAAAATCCCGGAACGCCTGCTGGCGCGCAGATTCGAGAGCGAGATGGCCTTGGCGGAAGCTGGAATAGAGCAGCTCGAGCACGGCCATCTTGGCGGCAGCCACCCCGGGATAGTCGACCAGATCCGCAGCCCGCAGCGTGCGTAGCCGCGTCTGGAACTCGGGCGAGGCCACCAACCGGCGCGCTTGCTCGCACTCGCGATAGCCGTCGATGCGCTCGGGATCGAGATACAGCGGGTTGAGAAAGAGCCGGCTCGATGGGCTGTAGGGGCTGGCGCGGTTGGGGTCGTGCGGAAAGAGCGCGTGCAGCGGGTTCAGCCCCACGAACCCGGCACCGCGTTCCGCCCACTGCTCAAGCAGATGGCGCAGGTCCGTGAAATCGCCTATCCCCCAATTTCGCGCGGAGCGCACCGCGTAGAGCTGGACTGCCGGACCCCAGGCACGTGCGTCTTCGAGCCCCGCCTCTGGCTGGTAGCAGGCATCCGGTGCGACGATCAACAGCGTCTCGGCCAGGACCTGTTCACCGCGCCGCAGGAGCAGCCGGTGGTAGCCGGGAGGTGGGCTCGCGTCGAGTGTGAGGCGCCGCGCGACGAACGTTTCCCCCTCCACTTCCCCGCGCCCGGCTTCCGGCAAAGTGCCCGCGACGAAAATCCCGCGGCTTTGTGCACCGCTTTCTTCTACCAGCTGCCAAGCAATCGGATCTCGATCCGATTGCTCGGGCAACCAGAGAACCGTCTGCGCGGGCAGCGCCGCCTCGCGCACGACCAGCACGGGCGGCAACGGTGCTCGCAGAGGGGCGCTCTCCCGGTCGTCCAGAGAGCGCTGCACTTGCGCATCGTCGTCGGCCTGCACGTGCATGGCCGCGAGCAGCGCACGTAGCGTCGCTACGGGCACCTCGTGGGTGCGACCCCAGATATCGTGCCAGCGCGGCTCGATCCCGTACGCGGCAGCGAGCCGGGCCAGCGCCTGTGATTCAGGCGGCGGCATGGTCGAGCTCTCTTTGCCTGTCAGCCTTGAAATCGCTCATCGCCCTGAAGATCCGAAACGAAGCTCGCGCGCCAGCCACGACTGAACCGCGCTGCCTCGAGGCTGGATCCGGATCGATGCTAGTCCCGAACTCGACGGCACGCTTGACCAAGGTCAGAAAACCTTGGTTCGGATCGGTTCCGCTGCCGTGGCTGGTTTGTGCACCGAGTCGGGGTGCACAGGGATCTTGAGCGTAACCTGCGAGCATCGCGGATCAAGAAAGCCGCTATTCTATGGCCCCGACCTCCACGGAGTAGCCATGAGCGACCCTGCGCGCGTGCCGCCCTGTCATGCTTGCGCGCCGTCGCGCACCGCTCAGCACGTCGCTCGAAAGCCGGTGTCGGCACTTTCTCGCTTACCGCTGCGGATCGGCGTAGTAGCCTGCTCGCTCCTGTGCCCACTCGCCGTCCGGCTCGCCTTGTATGCGGCTGGCGACGGCTGGAGACTGGTGTCGTGAAGTTCTTCCTTCTCGCCTTTCCCGCGCTGCTGTCCATCATCAACCCGCTGGGCGGCGCATTCGTGTTCCTCGGCGCGACGCAGCGCCTTGGGCCGGAGATGCGCGCCCACCTCGCGCGCTGGGTCGCGATCCACAGCTTCTTCATCCTCAACGCATCGCTGTGGGTCGGCGCCTACGTGCTCAGTTTCCTCGGCATCTCGATGCCGGTGCTGCGCGTGGCGGGCGGGATCGTCATCGCGTTGGCCGGGTGGCGTATGCTCAACGCCAAGGATGAGTCGGAGCAGCGTGACAATGCCATCGAGCTCGCGAGCAGCAGGGATGCCAGCCGGATCGCCTTCTTTCCGCTGACCATGCCGATCACGGCGGGTCCGGGAACGATCTCCGTGGCCATCGCGCTGGGCACGAGCCGGCCGCGCGGCGCCGACCATCTGTTCTGGTTCTTCCTCGCCGCAACGTTCACGACGATACTGATCTGCGCGGTGATCTACGTGCTGTACCGTTATTCGAGCCGGCTCGCGACGCTGATCGGGCCCACCGGCACGGTCATCGTGCTGCGGTTGACGGCGTTTCTGCTCTTCTGCATCGGGATCCAGGTACTGTGGACGGGCGTCAGCGACCTGTTGGAGGAGGTGTTGAGGCGGTAGGCAACGGCGCAGCGCCGGCATCCCTCCGTTCTCTCACGTCGCCGTCATGAGCACCACGATCACCGACCCCCACAGGGCGAGCAGCACGTTGCCGACGGCATAGCTCACGCCGTAGCCCAGGGTCGGGATCTTGCTGCGTGCCACTTCCTGCACGGCCGCAAGCCCCGGGGCGGAGGTGCACGCTCCAGCGCAAACGCCCAGCAAGATGCCGGGATGCATTCTCAGCAGGTGCCGGCCGACCAGAATGGCGACAATGGGCGGGATGGCCGCGACGAGAATGCCCGCCACGACGAGTGATACGCCCGACTCTCTGAGGCCGCGGACGAACTCGGGACCGGCGCTCAACCCCACCAGCGCCAGGAAAGCGGTCAAACCAACGGAGTCGAACAGCCAAAGCGTCGCTTCAGGAATGCGCCCGAACCGGGGGTTGACGGAGCGCAGCCACCCGAAGACGAGTCCGCCCAGCAGCACACCCACCGCAAGACTGAGCCCGACCTCGAGCTTACCGAACGCCAGTGCCGGCAATCCGATCATCCCGCCCAGGAAGATCGCTGCGCCGACCGTGACCATATCCGTCGCCGCCGTCGGCCATTCGGCGAAACCGAACTCCTGCGCCACGCGCTCCACATGATGTTTGACGCCGGCGACGGTGAACACGTCTCCGCGCTCCACCACGGTGCGCAGCGTGAAAGGCAGCTCTTGCCCAGCTCGACTGAGCGTGCGCAGGAACACCCCTCGCGAAGCGGTCGCGTTGCCCAGCTCACCCAGCGACTTGCCGGCGATGGCTTTGCTCGTGAGCACGATGTCGACCACGACCGTCGGGATATCGAGCAGCTCTCGATCCTCCGCTTCGTGCTCCCACAGAGGGTTGTTCTTGTTCACGAGCGCCTCGTGCCGACCGAACAGCGCCACGCGGTCTCCGGTCTGCAGTCGCATCGAAGGCGCTCCATCGCCGAGCTTGCCACCCTGGCGAATACGTTCGACGAACACGCGATGGTCGGGGAACATGCCTTCCAGCTCCGCGATGGTCTTGCCGTCCAGCGCAGCGGGGACCACATAAGCGCGCATGATGAACTGGTAGTAGGCCGAGACGCTGCCCTCGTCCCGCGCGCCCAAGCCCATCTCCTCCTCGAGGCTACGGCATTCCGCCGCCAGGTCCACGCGCAGGAGCCTAGGGCCCAGCCAGGACAGCAGCCAGACGATAGTCAGCAGCCCGATGAAATAGGTGACCGCAAAGGCTACGGTGATCTTCGTGGTGAGATACTCCTTCGCGGAGTCCTCGATTGCGAGCTTGGCGATCGCGTCACCAGCGGTTCCGACCGTAGCCGATTCTGTCAGCGAGCCCGCGATCAACCCGCCTGCGGTCCCTGCGTCCAGGCCGAGCGCTTTGGACACGACATACGCGGTGGCGAGGCCGGTCCCACACGCCAGCACCGTTAGCCCGGCCTGCGGCAACCCGCTGGCCTTCAACCCACGGAAGAACTGCGGTCCGGTTTTGTACCCGATCGAGAACAAGAACAGCAGAAAGAAGGCGTACTTGAGCTCGCTGGCAACCTTGATCCCCAGTTGCCCGATGAGCACTCCTGCTACCAGCACCCCGATGACGGAGCCGATCTGGAAGCTGCCGATCTTGATCCTGCCTACGGCATACCCTATGGCCAGTGCGAGGAACAGCGCGAGCTCCGGGTGGTGCCGCAGCGCGTTGGCGAACCATTCCATGCGTCAGATCCTCCTTCCACGATGCGCGCTCGCATGCACTGACCCGCGTTCCCCGCCGCACAATCTACAGGCTGCGCTCGGGGCCGGTGCCGTAGGCGCAGCAGGGGCGACGATGCGCGTGCCGCAGCCTAGACCAATGCTGGGTGCGAGCTAGTCCCATCGCTCCCCTCGCACGGCAGCGGTCAGTCCGGTTCCGCCGGGTCAATATTCGTAGAAATACTCCTGGAGCTGCTTCGCGTCGCTCGTCTTCGTGAGCCCCAGCATGAGGAGCACGCGCGCCTTCTGCGGGTTGAGCTCCATGGCGGCCAGCGTCCCGAGCTCATCGTCGTTGAGCTCCACGTTGCGGTCGGTGATGCCGCTGTTGGTCCGCGACGAGCGCACCACCGCCACACCCTTCTTCACAGCGTCGCGCAGTCCGGCTACCGCGGCCTGGGTGGCGTTGCCATCCCCTACCCCAGCCAGCACAATCCCTTTGCAGCCCAGCGCTACGCAGGCGTCGATGAAGTCGCGCCCCACGTTCGCGTAGGCGTAGACGATCTCCACGCGAGGCAGCTCGGTCAGCTTGTCCACCGAGAAGACGCTCGCCTGCATGTAGCGGGTGGCCAACGGGTCGTACCAATAGACGCGGCCGGCATTGGCCATGCCGGCCTTCCCCCGGTTCGGCGACTTGAACGTGTCGAGCTGGGTGGTGTTGGTCTTGGTGACCTCGCGTGCGTAATGGATTTCGTCGTTGAGCAACACCAGCACGCCGCGCCCGCGAGCCTTGGGATGCACGGCGGCCGCCACCGCGTTGTACAAGTTAGCGGGGCCGTCTGCACCCGTCGCTGTTGCCGGCCGCATCGAGCCCACCATCACCACCGGCTTAGCGCTGTGCGTGACGAGACTCAGGAAGTAGCCGGTCTCCTCCATGGTGTCGGTACCGTGCGTAATGACCACCGCATCGACGTCGTGCTGGGCCAGCACCTCGTTCAGGCGCTTTGCGAGCTTGAGCCAGACCTCGTTGTTCATGTCCTGGCTGCCGATGTTGACCACCTGCTCGCCGCTGATGTCGGCCAGGTCGGGCAGATTCGGGACGGCCTTGATCAGGTCCTCCACCTGGAAGCTCCCCGACTTATACCCCGCGTCCTGCCCTTGCGCCTGCGCGCCCGCGATGGTGCCTCCTGTCGCAAGGATCACCACCTTCGGTTTGGCAGCGAGCACCGGTGCGGCGCTGAACAGCATCAACACGATCGCCAAGACCACCTTCCCTGCTTTCATCGCCATCCTCCTGTGTGCAAGAGAGCTCTTCATCAGACCTTCCCCTTCGCCGGCTTCGTCTGCGACTGCTTCCAGCGCTGGACGACGCCGTCCAGCAGAGAGCGAAGCTGGTCGCCGATCTTTTCGTAGGCGGCATCGTCGAGGTTCGCGAGCGACACGCGCACGGACCAGTCGGGACCGGCAAATCCGCTGCCGTTCAGCAGCACCGTGCTATAGCGCTCGGCCAGCGCGAAGAGCACGTCGAACGGGTGAGAGTTGCGCGCGAACTTCACGAACTCGGGCCCGTACTCGTGCTTGGCCCAGTTCAGCAGATCGATCGTCGCGTAGTACTCCGCACGCAGAGGATCGTCCCACCATTCGATGCGAAGCCCTGCGGCGAGCTTGCGCAGCCGGCGGTTGACGATCGACTGCGTGAGCTTCTTGTACCGGTCCTCGGTGTCGAGCAACGCGAACAGAGAGAACAGCGCCATCTGCACTTGCTGCGGCAGCGACAAGCCCGCCGTGTGATTGAGCGCGACCTGGCGGCTGTCCGCGACCATCCGGTCGATGAACTTCAGCTTCTCCGGTTGGAGCGTGATCGCGCCGTAGCGCTTGTTGAGCGCCCGGCGCGCGGTCGCCGGCAGCTTTGCCAGCATCTCGTCGTAGACGTTCTTCTCGTGGATCGCCACCACGCCCAACCGCCAGCCGGTGCAGCCGAAGTACTTGGAGTAGGAGTACACGCCGATCGTGTTGCGCGGAAGCTCGGCCATCAGCGAGCGGAAGCCGTTCACGAAGGTCCCGTACACGTCGTCGGTCAGGATCATGAGGTCCGGGCGTTTGCGCCGGACCAGATTCACGATCCGCTTCACGCTTTCGGGGCGCATCGCCACGGACGGCGGGTTGCTCGGGTTGACGACGAAAAACGCCTTGATCTTCGGATTCGCGAGCTTGTCGATCTCGCTGTCCGGGTACTGCCAGGCGTGATGTCCGGCGGCGGCGAACTCGGAGGCCTCGATGTGGACGACCTTGAACTGGTAGCGGCCCAGATGCGGCATCTCCAGATATGGCGTGAACACCGGGGTGCCCAGCGCGATCGTGTCACCGGGTTTGAGCAAGCGGTTCAGCACCAGCGAGTCGAAGATGTAGCACATGGCCGCAGTCCCGCCCTCGACCGCGAACAGGTCGTAGCGCCCGCGCGGCGGATTGCGGCCGCACATCTCTTGCACGAGATACTCGTGCGCGATCCGCTCGCAGTGCACCAGCATGCGCCCGGGCACGGGATAGTTGTCGCCGATGATGCTATCCGTGAGCTCATGCACGAAGGCGTCGGCGTCGAAACCGAGCTGCTGCACGCCATAGTCGAGGCTCGCGCGCAGCAGCGCCACACCCGACTCCTTGCCGTTGCGGTCGAGGAACGCGCGCAACCGCTGGGCGATGTCCTTCTTTTGCGGCATGCCGCCCAGGTCGGGCTCGTCCCACACGCGCTTGGATTCTTCGATGCCGAACCGTCCCAGCGTGAAGAACGCCTCGCGCGGAGTGGTGGCGATCCAGTTCGGATTGCCGCGCCCCGCGTTGAGCATCTGGCGGGTGCTGGCCTTCGCCTGCTCGCTGGCGAGCTGGATCAGCTTGTCCTTCAGCTCGAACGGACTGAGCTTCTCCAACTCACGCATCTTGGACAGGTGCAGTTGCTGTTTCTTGGTCCGCTGAGCCATCTCATTTCCTCCCAGGCTGCTAAGTCATCAACAGCACGATGACCACGCCCCAGATGATAAGCAAAGTGTTCCCGACCGCGTAGGTGACCGTGTAGCCGAGCGCCGGGACCTTGCTCTTGGCGGCCTCCTCGATGGCTCCGAGCGCCGCAGTCGTCGTGCGCGCGCCGGCGCACGCGCCGAGCAGAATGCCCGGATGCATCTTGAACAGGTACTTGCCCAAGAAGAGCATCACCAGGAACGGAATCGTGGTGACGACGATACCGGAGACGAACAACCCCAGTCCGTTTGCCTGAAGCCCGGCGACGAAGCCCGGGCCCGCACTGATGCCCACCACTGCGATGAAAGTGTTCAGCCCGACGTTGTTGAACACCCAGAGCGCCGGAGCGGGGATGCGCCCGAACGTCGCGTTGACCGAGCGCAACCAGCCGCACACCAATCCGGCAATCAGGGCCCCGCCGCTGGTGCTCAGGCTGAACGGCACGCCGCCAACACGGATGGTAAGCGCACCGAGGAGCGCGCCGATCACGATACCCAAGCCCATGAACAGCATGTCGGTCTTCTCGGTCATGCGATCGGCGTAGCCGATCTTGGCGGCTGCGCGTTCTATGGCCGCCTTCGGGCCAGCAAGCTGCAGCACGTCCCCGCGGTCGATCTTGGTCCCCGGCGTGAACGGCATCTCCTGGCCGGCACGGATCATTTTGCGCAAGTAGACGGCCCGTAGTTCCCGCTCGCGATCCGACTCCACGAGCTCGCGCAAGGTCTTCCCCGCGAAGGCCTTGTTCGTCACGACCACGTCCAAGATCTCCGCAGTGATGTCGAGCAGCTTGGGTTCGTCCACCTCGACGCCCACGCTTTGCATGGCTTCCGGCACGAATTCACGCCGCCCGACCACGACGACGACCATGTCTTTCGCGAGCACCGTGGTCGGCTCGCTATCGAACGCCTGTCCGTCGTGCTGAACCCGGAGGATGAACAGGCGTTTGTCGGCGAAGCGCTGCTCGAACTCTCCCACCGTCTTGCCGATGAACGGGCTGTCGATCAGGCGGTACGCACGAACCACGAAGCGCTGATAGGTCGAGATCATCCCCGGCTCGGCCTCGCTCGCGCCCATGCTCGCTTCCAGTTTCTTGCACTCCGCCGGCAGATCCACCCGCAGAAGCCTCGGCCCTAACGTGCCCAGGATCCAGGCCGAGCCGGCAGTGCCGAAGAGGTACGTCACTGCGTAAGCCACGGGCATGGCGTCGATCCAAGCTTTCTTGTCCTCTGCCGACACGCCGAGCTGATTGATCGTGTCGGTCGCCACGCCCAGGACCGCGGAGATGGTGCAGGCACCGGAGAGCAGCCCGGCGGCGAGACCGGTGTTGTAGCCCATCACCCTGGCGACAAAGAATGTGCTGACCAAGCAAGACACGCACAGCAGCGCTGCGAATAGCACCTGCTGCAAGCCGTCGCTCTTCAAGCCGCGGAAGAATTGCGGCCCCACGCCGTAGCCCACGGCGAACAGGAACATCAGGAAGAACACCGACTTCACGTTTGCCGAGATCGTGATGCCGAGCTGGCCGATCAGCACGCCGGCGAGCAGCGTGCTCGTCACCACGCCCAGGCTGAACCTGCCCAGCTTCATCTGCCCGACCCAGAAACCCACCGCGAGGGTAAGGAAGATCGCGATCTCCGGGTATTGCCGCAGCATGTCGCACAGCCACTTCAGCAAGTTCTCCTCCGTGTGGGTGGATGGGAAGTCAACGCTCGTGTGCAGCCGGCGTCTTCTCCGCCAGGACAGCGGCTCCGAGAAGCGTGCGCCCAAGTCCCGCCGGATAACGCTGGATGGCCTGCATGGGCAGCTTGCCTGGAGACTAGACGATCTCGTGGCTGGCTGTCCGGCGCTGTGGCGGGAAGCTGGGCGGATACGGTATCACGAAGCAGGTCGAAGCCTCGTGGGCCAGGGTGATAGCCTCACGGCAGCGACCGGGCGTTTGAGATTCCTCGCCTTTCCGAGTAGTCTCCCGTTTCTGTGGGCGATCAAAGGATCGCGAGGGACGCCCACGGACGTCCCCCTCGATGACCACTGAGCGCGAGCCGCCCCCACATGGCCAAGGCAACGCGAAAGAAGCCGAAGCGCTCAAGGCAGACGGGCGACATAGGGAAGGGAGCGAAAGCTGCCAGGGGCGCTAGCACCCGGGACCGGCAGCGCAAGCCGGTCGAGGCTTCCGTCAGCGCGGCTCCGGTGCCTGCGCCGACCATGCAACCGCCGGTCAGCACGGAGAAGCCAACCCCGGTCGTCGGCATGGTCGCCTCGGCTGGCGGCCTGGACGCGTTCAAGCGCTTCTTCCAGGCGATGCCCGCGGACAGCGGGATGGCCTTCCTGCTGGTCCCGCACCTCGACCCGCGCCACGAGAGCCTCATGGTCGGGTTGCTGGGCAAATACACCAGCATGCCGGTCGTCGAGGCCGCCGAGGGCGTGAGCGTCGAGGCCAACCGGGTCTATATCATTCCGCCCAACCGGTATCTCGGCGTCTCCAACGGGCGCCTGCGCCTGACGGGTCCGGTCGAGCGCGGAGCGCAGCAGACCGCCATCGACTTCTTTCTGCGCTCGCTGGCCGAGGATCAGCAGGAGAATGCGATCTGCATCATCCTCTCCGGCACGGGCTCGCACGGCAGTCTTGGCCTTAAAGCGATCAAGGCCAATGGCGGCATGGCGATCGTTCAGGACCCCAAGACCGCCGAGTACGACCAGATGCCGCGCGCGGCCATCGGTACGGGCCTGGCCGACTACCTGCTCGCGCCGGAGCGCATGCCTGAGGCGCTGCTCAAGTACGCAGCGCACTTCTTCGCAGGCCCGGCCACCCTGCCCGAGTCGCCCGCCGTCCCGGACGACTTGACCCAGGTACTCTCCCTGCTACGGACGCGCAACCGGCTGGACTTCCGCCCCTACCGCAAGCGCATGCTGCTGCGGCGTATTCAGCGCCGCATGGGGTTGCGCCACGTCGATGGGCTCGCCGACTACGTTGCCGTGTTGCGCTCCGACGAGGGGGGGCTGGAGAAGCTCACCAAGGATCTGCTGATCAGCGTCACCAGCTTCTTCCGCGACCCGGAGATGTTCAGGGTCCTGGAGGCGCAAGTCATCCCCGAGCTGCTGCGCGATCGGCCGGCGGAGGCTGCGCTGCGCGTATGGGTGCCCGGCTGCGCGACGGGCGAGGAAGCCTATTCCATCGCCATGCTGTTCATCGAGCAGCTCGCCGCAACGCACAAAGCTTGCCCGCTGCAGATCTTCGCCACCGATCTCGACGCGCAGGCGCTCGATGTCGCCCGTCGCGGAATCTACCCCGCGAGCATCGAGGAGGACATCACGCCCGAGCGGCTGGCTCGCTTCTTCACCAGAGTCGACGAGCATAGCTATCAAGTCACCAAGCAGCTACGCGAGCCGGTGCTCATCGCCCAGCAGAACATCCTGAACGATGCGCCCTTTTCGCGGCTGGACCTGATCAGCTGCCGCCCGAGGCCAACCTCATGGCGGTGGCACATTATCTGGATGCGCTCGTCTGGCAGCGCGACGTCGCACGTTTGCACGCCGTATTCGGCGGCAAGAACCCTCACCCCAACTTCCTGGTGGGCGGCGTGCCCTGTGCGATCAGCACACACCCGCAGCCCGTGGCAAGCGGCGGCGAAGCGGGCACGGCGGTGAGCCTGATCGGATTGCAGGAAGTGCAGAATATCATCCGTACCATGCAGCAGTTCGTCGGCGAGGTCTACGTTCCCGACACGCTCGCGATCGCCGGCTTCTACAAGGACTGGGCGGCGCTCGGCGAGGGTTTGGGCAACTTCATGACCTACGGCGAGTTCCCAGCCAAGGGCATGCGCGACATCGACGCTCTCATGATCCCGCGCGGGGTGATCCTGGGGCGCGACCTCGCGAACATCCAACCGCTCGATCTGCATGCCGACAGTCAGATCAAGGAATACGTCGCGCATTCCTGGTACGACTACTCGGTGGGCAAGGATGAAGGCCTGCATCCGTACCGGGGCGAAACCACGCTGCACTACACGGGCCCCAATCCGCCCTACCGCAACCTCGACACGAATGCCTCGTACTCGTGGCTGAAATCGCCGCGCTGGAACGGCCAGGCGATGGAAGTGGGGCCGCTCGCGCGCGTGCTGATGCTCTACGCAAGCGGACACCAGCAGACACGCGATCTGGTGGGCATGGCGCTCAAGAAGCTCGACGTTCCCTTGCCCGCGCTCTACTCCACGCTCGGCCGCACCGCCGCTCGCACCTTGGAGACCAAGATCATTGCGGACGCCATGCAAGGCTGGTATGACGAGCTGATCGCTAACATCAAGCGCGGCGATGTGCGAACGTTCAACGGGAAGCTGTGGGATCCCTCCGTCTGGCCGAAAGCCGCAAAAGGCGCCGGTTTTACCGAAGCGCCGCGCGGTGCGCTCGGACACTGGGTGGTGATCGACAATGGCCGGATCGCGAACCACCAGGCGGTGGTGCCATCCACTTGGAATGCCGGGCCGCGCGATGCGAACGGTCAGGACGGGGCCTACGAGGCGGCGCTCAAGGGCACGCGGCTGCACGACGCCAAGCAGCCAATCGAGATCCTGCGCACCATCCACAGCTTCGATCCGTGTATCGCATGCGCCGTGCACGTAGTCGATCCGGACGGCGAGGAGCTGGTTCGCGTGAAGGTCCGCTGAGGCGGCATCGAAGAGGCTGGCCGACGGTGTTGACCGAGATCCAACGCTAGTCCGGCTCTAGGTCCACCATTTTTCCCCAGCTCCGATCCTCGGGAGGCCACGCGATGAAAGATGCGCTGCTGAAGGTGCAGGTCGCCCTGCTCGCACTCGGCACCGCGTTCTCGTGGATTACGTTGATCCTCGACTACCGCCGCTTTTTCGCCTCGGGGGGCCAGGTTCTCAAGATATCGGGTTGCACGGTGGCAAATCCCGTCGCAACGCCGTGCTTCTACGGCGCGCTCGCGTTCCTCGGGGCGCTTGTGTGGTCGATCGCGATCCTGCGTTCAACGCCGGAGGCGATAGCGAACAGACAGCGCGGGCTGCGCTGGCTGCTCGCCGCCGGGACTGTCTTTGCCTGGGGTAACTTCGCTTACGAGGCCTACCGCTTTCTGCAACCGCAGCCCGCACCCTCCCCGTTCGCTTGCCCGGCGGGCGAGCCGACAGCCAATCCGCTGCTCGCGCCGTGCTTCTACGGCGCACTGATCTTCCTTGCGGCGCTGGTTGTTTCCACCTTCATCCTGCGGATTCACCGGCGCCGTCAACACGGGCCGAGGCGCACCGGTCAAGGATGATCGTGCTCGCGGCGAGCGTGTCTGCAACGCCCAAAGATCGATGTGGATGATCCGGCGCCGGGAGTGCAGGCGGATTGATCGAAATCAAAGAGTCCGAAGTCGCCCATGATAGCGTGCCGTCTGTCGGGCGCAGGGCGCGAAGAGCCTGGCGACGTTCAGGCTCGGAAGCGTGTGCTGGATCTGTGAACCAGAAGGGGATCAAACGATGATGCGACTCTATTTCCTCGTGCCGGATGTGACCACTACCCAAAAAATCGTCGACCGGCTTCTCCTCGCCCGCGTGGAGGAGCGGCACATTCATGTCCTGGCGAAGCGGGGGACAGCGCTGGAGAAGCTGCCGGAAGCCTCGCTCTTGCAGAAGACGGATTTTGTGCCCGCCGTCGAACGCGGGCTGGCCATGGGCGGCGTGGCCGGGACTCTGGCCGGTCTGGTGGCGGTGGCGCTGCCCCCGGGCGGGACCGTGATTGCGGGCGGGATCATTCTTGGCAGTGCGCTGGCTGGCGCGGGCATCGGCGCCTGGCTGGGCGGAATGGTGGGGATGAATATCGGCAGTACGCGACTCAAGCAGTTCGAGGACGCCATCGAGCGCGGCGCACTGCTGATGATGGTGGACGTCCCGCGTACCCGAGTCGACGAGATCACCGAGACGATCAAGTCCCATCATCCGTCCGCCGAGGTCCGTGGCACCGAGCCGATCATTCCCGCCTTTCCCTGAGCGGCATCGCGCCTGCCGCCTCATCACGTCCACCTCGCTCCTGGCCAGTGCGCATGTCGTAGCCGAAGAGGCAACGCCATGTACACGACCTGCAGCGACACGGCTGCGTGTGCCCGGCAGCGCCCCGCCTTGTGCAACCCGTGATCGCCCGGCCTCTCCGCCGATTGGGTAAACTTCCGTCCAGCAGGCAAGCGACAGCCACCACGACACGGAGAGCAGAATGGCGCAGACGAAATGGAAGCTCGGCGGCGAGTACATGGAGAGCTGCAACTGCGACTATCTTTGCCCGTGCATCTTCACCAACCCGCAGGCGCCGGTCACCTATGACCAGTGCACATCGCTGCAGGTGTATCGCATCGACCGTGGAAGCTATGGCGAGGTCGAGCTGGACGGCCTTTCGTTCGCCCTGATCATCCGCTCCGGCAAAGTCATGTCGCAGGGCGATTGGATCTTCGCTGCCATCGTCGACGAAAAGGGCAACACCTCCCAGCGTGAGGCGCTGACCGCGATCGTAAGCGGGCAGGCAGGCGGCACGCCCGCGCGCATCCGGGACAACCTGGTCGGCGACTTCCGCGGCGTCCAGGTGAAGCCAATCGCGTTTTCGATGGACGGGCTGCAACGCTTCGCCTCGATACCCGGCGTGCTCGAGTTCGCGGTCGAAGGGGTCGCCTCCCGCAACAACAACGGCGAGCCGATCTATCTCGACAACACCGCCCACCCGGCGAACCGGAAGGTCGCGCTGGCGAAGTCGAAGCAGACGCACATCCATGCCTTCGGGCTGAACCTCGATCTTGCCGGCAAGGGCAACAACGGCCACTTTGCACCGTTCAACTGGAGCAACTAGCGCCTTCGACCCGCACTCGCAGGCGAGCTCCCATGCCGGCCGGCAGCAGCACGCCCACCCCGCTCCCCTGGCGCGATCGCGCGCCGATCCTTCTCGCCCTGATCGGGGTCGCGGCTGTCTCCTGGCTGTACCTGCTGCACCTCGCGCGGAACGGCATGGGCGGCATGGAGTCGATGCCCGACATGCCGGACATGGCTGCGATGGGCCCGATGGCGATGCCGTGGACCGCAGTCGACTTCGCCCTGATGTTCGCGATGTGGTGGGTCATGATGACGGGCATGATGCTGCCCAGCGCCTCCCCGATGATTCTCCTGTTCGCCGCGGTGAATCGGCGCAAGCGCGAGCGTGGCGAGGCGTTCGTGCCGACGTTCCTGTTCAGCACCGGATACCTGCTGGCGTGGGGCGGCTTCAGCCTCATGGCGACGCTCGCACAATGGGGGCTCGAGCGCGGCGCGCTGCTGTCGCCGACGCTGAAGACCGGCAACGCACTGGTTGCCGGTGCGCTGTGGATCGCGGCCGGCCTCTATCAATGGACCCCGCTCAAGCGCGCCTGCCTGGCAAATTGCCGCTCCCCGCTCGATTTCGTTCTGAACCACTGGTACGACGGGCGCGTCGGAGCGTTGCGGATGGGCGTCGAGCACGGCACTTACTGCCTGGGCTGCTGCTGGGCGCTGATGGCGCTGCTGTTCGTCGTCGGCGTGATGGATCTCATCTGGGTGGCCGCGATCGCCGCCTTCGTATCCGCGGAGAAGCTGTTTCCGGGCGGCCAATGGATTGCGCGTGCGAGCGGCGTGCTGATGATCGGGTTCGGCGCCTACTTGCTCGCCTCGGCCTGACTCGTCGCGACTTGCGATCTCCCTATCGAAGAGTGCCAAACGCATGAACAAGATTTCGGCATTGCTGCGCTGTGCATCGGTCGCGGCGTTGCTCTGGGGTCCCGGCCAGCTCGCAGCCGCGGGCAGCGGCGAGATCACGCTGATCCACATGGGCGACCTGCACGGTCACTTGGTGCCCCGGCCCGGCTTTCGAGACGGTCAGAGCGACCAGATGCTGGGCGGTCTCGCGCGGCTGTACACGAAGCTCCAGGAGATTCGCGCCCGAGAGAAGAACACGCTGCTCGTCAACGGCGGCGATACCGTTCAAGGCTCCGCCGAGGTGCTGTACACGCGCGGGCAGGCGATCGTGGACGTGCTGAACCGCTTCCGCATCGATGCCTTCAATCCCGGAAACTGGGATTTCGTGTACGGCAGCCGGCGCTTCGTGGAGCTCTTCGCCGGCAAGGCCCCGAGAGCGAACTGGAATGCGATCGCCGCGAACCTGTACTACGTCACGGTCGAGGCCGACCCGCAGACGTTCTTTCCCGGCCTCGCGGGTCAGCGCGTGCTGCCGCCCTATCTCATCCGCCAGTTCGGCGATCTGAGAGTCGGCGTCCTCGGGCTCACCACCGACCGCGGGCTGCCGGCTGTGGGCAGAACAGTCACGCGAGGCTTCGCGTTCTCGCGCGGAGAGCCCGAGCTGGGCGAGTTCATTCCGCTCCTGCGGAACGTCGAGAAGGTCGACCTGCTGGTGGTCGCCTCCGAGCTCGGGCTCGCCAACAATATCCGCCTGGCGGAGCGCTATCCCGGCATCGACGTGATCCTGTCCTCCGATATGCACGAGGAGACGCGCAAGCCGGTGGTCACCCGCGCCGGCACTGTGGTGGTCGAGGAAGGCCAGGACGGCACCATGCTCGGCGAGCTGAACCTGCGGATCCGCGATGGCAAGCTCGAGAGCTGGCACTGGACGGCGCACACGATCAGCGACGCGATCCCGGAGGACCCGGACATCGCCGAAGCCGTCAAGCAGGCGCGCGCATCCTTCGTGAGCGGGCCCGCCTTCGTCGAGCACGTGAATCCGTTCAACGGCGCACGACTGACGCGCCCGATCGATACGGTGGTGGGCAATACGAAGATCGCACTGAATCGAGCTGGTTTCTCGGATAGCGAAATGCCCGCGGTCATCGAAGGCTCGGCGCATGATCTGCTGACGGACGCTTTTCGCGCGATCGCCAAGGCGGACGTCGCCGCCATCCGCGGATTTCGCTACGGGACGCACATACGCCCAGGACCGATCCAGCTGGAGGACCTCTACCATTTCATCCCGATCGGCCCGGAGATCGGCGTGGTCCGCATCCAGGGCCGCTGGCTCAAACGCCAGCTGGAAAACTCCGCCGAAGGCGCGCTCGACCCCAACCCGTCGAACTGGACCGGTGGCTGGCTGTTCGGCTTCAGCGGTCTCACCATGGACCTCGATCCGTACCGCGCCGCCGGATTCCGGGTCTCGAACATTCGGGTGAACGGCAAACCGCTCGATCCAGAAACGGTGTATGCCTACGCCGGCTACTGGTATGCCGACGACCCCGACGACATCAACGGCTGCGAGTGCCCCAAGGTGCCGGGCACCTTCATCCGACTGGTGCGGGGCGAGAACGGCGAGATCCTGGATGCGACAGAGGTAGTCGCCCGCTATCTGCAATCGCTTCCGGATCGGACCGCCGATCCGCAACTGCATCGGATCCGCTTGTTGAAGCCGCTGCCCCGACCGCTGTACGGCTTCCCCGAGCTGCAGCCTCTGCATGGTGCCAAGCCCAACTAAGCCGTAGGCCGGTCGCTGGTGTTGATTGCCGTCAACGATCCCGGCTTATCCTGCGCTACGCTGCACGGCAGGAGGTAGTGCCTCGATGCAGCATCGCTTTCTTCCCTTTCTTCGCTGGGGGCGCCATGTGGATGCGCGCTCGTTGCGCGCGGATCTGGTCGCCGGCGCTGTGGGCGCGGTCTTCGTGCTGCCCCAGGGGCTCGCGTTCGCCACGCTTGCGGGCATGCCACCGCAGTACGGCCTGTATTGCGCGATGGTCCCCACCGCCGTTTCCGCGCTATTCGGCTCCTCGCTGCATACCGTGTCGGGGCCGACCAATGCGGTATCCCTGTTCGTCTTCGCGGCGTTGAGCCCGCTCGCGCAGCCGGAGTCACCGGAGTACGTCTCGCTCGCGCTCACGCTGGCCT